>Ga0209386_1000110_pt1 | contig 42093 bp, 34 predicted proteins | sample NGEPertwo_FD_184510 | JGI IMG/M metagenome (GOLD analysis project Ga0209386, IMG submission 184510) | Arctic peat soil microbial communities from the Barrow Environmental Observatory site, Barrow, Alaska, USA - NGEE Permafrost154B-two... | ecosystem: Environmental > Terrestrial > Soil > Wetlands...
CATTTTATCAGGAAAGAGTTGCTTACCTGAATCGGTGCGCAGTTTTCCCATTTCGATATTGTATTCCGAAATATAAATATCAGCATCGGCTGCCGCTTTGGCGGCTGCCTGTTGAAGCTCTGCAGGTACGCGCGATACGAAAATGTCACCCAGCCGGGCCATAGCCCAATCTTTTCGTGTCACCGACTGATCGAATTTTTCTTTCTCTTCGAGCGTATAATAAGGAAAGTTAAGGGCAATATTAAACGCTATTTTGTTGGCATAAAGATCCGAAAGGAAATGTGCTCCGACAGCATATCCACTAAATTCCTTGTCGATATCGAGCATCGGTCCATTGTTTAGGTCAACATTTTCCCTCAGATCAAGCGACATCTTATTATAATGACCATAAATTGATTCGAGGTTTTTACTTACTTTATCAAAAAGCAATTCTCTTTCAGTATCATTCGCGACATAGTTGGTTTTACAAAAAGCTGCAAATTCAACTGATGTTCCGTCTTCAGCGCGCCATAAGGAGGCTGCATGTTTGACCCCTTTTTCAAGTCTTATGGGATTTGAAATGCCGGGCTTCAATTTTAAGCTGTCAATAACCTGAACAATAATTGTTTCCGGAACCTGAAAATCCGGCGTTGTCTTTGCCCCTTTCGGTGCTGGCCCGGTACAGGCCGAGAATCCTGCAAATAGTAGAATCATTAATTTCCTCATGTATTTTTGGTTTAAAGATAGAAATTTTGGGTTATTCAGAAACTAAAAACCTTCATCAATTGTAGTCTGTTTATCAAATCATATTTAACGCAATGTTTTATCTTGGTTCTATCGCAGGATTTCTTCCATATATTTTGGCCCTCTCACTGACAATTGTCTGGGGTGGTCATGCCGGTATACCTCTTTTTACTTCAAATTCAACTTCTGAAGCGCAGAATGAGTTCGTAAAGGTGAATGAATCTCCTATTGAAGGCTTGATGAGTTTTAGTTTTTATAATCAAATTATTACTGATAAAACGACTCAATTCCCTGTTCATTTCTTTACCCGGATTAAGTTGCTTAACTTCTATTTTCCCCATCTTTTTGAAACGACGGATTCGGGAATTTCACTACTTCGCGCACCCCCTGTCTCCTTATTTTAAACGTTGGTAACTTTCGGCTGTAAACGATAGGTGCAAATCCGCTTTTACAGTCAATTCTTTCAGTTTTTTGAAAATTTCCTTGATTTTTAAATGATTGGTCATTATTGATTTATTAAATTCGTAAAATGAAGAGAATTCTTATATTATTATTAATTGTGAATTGCCTGGTGATTCAAAGCTTTGCGCAAACCGCTGTAATCGAGGGTAGTGTAACTGGTGTTGACGGAAAACCTTTGGAAGATTCATATGTCTCTATACCTGCCAAAGGCATCGCCGTCCTTACTGATCGAAACGGGAAATTTCAGTTAACAGGTAAACTAATCGGATCGCAAACGATCAGAGCAAGTTATGCGGGATATAAAACAATTGAAAAGCAGATTTCAGTGCTCGAAGGTCAGAAAAGCAGCGTTGATTTTATTCTCGAACAGGCAGTAATTGACCTGAATGCAATCGTTGTGACAGCTACTCGTTCCGGTAGGCCCCTTAAGAATGTCCCTATTCATACCCAGATTGTATATGGATCAGAATTACAAAAAACAGATGCCATCTCACTTGGCGATGCGCTTATAAGTAATTTCCCTGGTATAGATTCTAAAAATTTATCAGCTGGTTCGGGTGGTAGTAGTTTGCAAATGAATGGTTTTGGCAATCAATATATTCTGATCCTAGTTGACGGTGAGCGGCTGAACCCAGGCGACACAAAGGAAAATGTCGATTTGTCACGGATTAATACCGAAAACATCGATAGGATTGAGATTGTCAGGGGAGCTTCGTCAGCGCTTTATGGTTCAGATGCTATTGGAGGAGTAATCAATATTATTACCAAAAAAAATGCGAAAACCTGTGAAGGATCGATTGGAAGCCGATTCTCCGACTATGGTGAACAGCGGTATTTTGTTGATCTGGGATTGAAAAGCGGTGGATTATCTTCACGCACCTCTTTTATATACAATAAGTTAGATGGCTGGGATATTAATCCGGAGGAACCGGGAAAGACAGTGGAAGCAACTAAAAACTATGCTGTCGATCAACGATTTGGTTATCAATTTTCTGATCGTTTAAATGTAAAAGGTGATTTCAGCTATTTCAGACGAGTTGATATCAATACGACGCCATTACTTCCTGACAGAAGATATCAGGATTACAACTATCGTTTAACCGGAAATTATAAGTTTTCGGATCATCATGAGCTGGAAGCTGTCTGGTATTCTGATCGTTATCTGTCATATAGTCTTGATATTCCTGCTGTTGGCGATGTGACCAAACACTATGATAAAATATTCAGCTCAGCCCGTTTACAGGATAATATTAAGCTTTCAACTAGTAATTCCCTTGTTGCCGGAATAGAGTACAATAAGGATGAACTATTTTCGGCCAATGGCTTAGCTGATCGTAAAACGGCTCAGGCATTGATTCTATTTGCCGAAGATGTCTGGGACATTGCACCAAAACTAACAGGAGTTGTCGGAGGCAGAATGACATTCCATTCTGAATATCAAGCAAATGCAACATGGCAGCTTGCGATGAATTACCGTCCGGGAGAGTTTAATCTTCGCGGGTCGTATGGACGGGGATTCCGCGCACCAACTTTGAAAGAGCTTTATATGGATTTTAATGTTCCTGGAGCCCCCATCAAAATAATCGGTAATCCGGGTCTTAAACCGGAGAATTCCAATTATTTCAGTTTATCGACCGAGTATACACATGCGACCTTTAATGCATCTGTGATTGCCCAGTACAACGATCTGAATAATTTGATTTCCGAAGTGTTTTCACCTTTGAATACAGCCAATCCACCATATGTTTATCAATATCAGAATATTGCAAAGGCAGAGATGTTGAACGTAGAGGTTCTTTTTAATTATCAACCTGTACCACAATTGAAATTAATCGGTGGATATACATGGACTAAACCATTGACTACACAGAGCGAGGAAGCTATCAATCGTTTTGAGGCGAGACAACACTCTGCTGTAATGACAGGTGAATATTCGGTTCAAAATGGTAAGTACCGACCATCTGTCACGCTTCAGGGAAAATACTATGGCGATGCCAATATTACCTGGACCGACACCCGTGGTCAGAATTCGAAAGTGAAACTGAGCGAATATTTTAACTGGAAATTAACAACACTACATCGGATTAACAGATGGGCCAGTCTTACGGCAGGAATAGATAACCTTTTCAATTATACTGATCCACGATACTTTACCAGTATGTCACCAGGCAGGCGCTTTTTTGCTGGTGTAAAATGCACATGGTAATTTATTTTCGCCGGTTAAATTAAACATTAAATACTATTTTTGAATGAAATTTAAACCTGATACGATAATGAAAGCAAAATCAATTGTGTTATTGTTTGCTGGTATGTTTTTGACTAATTGTGTATTATTTGCAGGAACGAGTGACCGAACGAAGCTGCAACATTTTTTTGTCGGAACGTATACCGAGGGAGGAAGTGAGGGAATTTACAGTTTTAGTCTTGATCCAGTTACCGGCCAACTTAAAGATGATGGTTTAGCCGCAAAAACAAACAACCCCTCGTTTTTGGCATTGACATCGAACGGAAAGTTTTTACTTTCGGTGCACGAAACCAAAGGTGAGAATGGCAGTACGATGGGCTATGTTGAATCATTCGCTGTAAAAAAAGATGATGATCGGGTGACTTCTATCGGAAAAGTATCCAGTGGGGGTGCACATCCATGTTATGTTTCTGTGAATCAAAATGGTTATGTTTTAGCTGCCAATTATACAGGGGGAAATGTCGCTCTTTTTCGGATCAATGATTCAGGTAAGCTGAGCGATACGCTTGATGTTCAGCAACATTATGGAAGTGGCCCGAACAAAGCCCGTCAGGCAGAGCCACATGTTCACAGTGCTTTCTTTGAACCTGGCTCTGACCGGATTTTTGTCGCCGATTTAGGAATTGACCAGGTTTCAGTTTATAAGATTGATAATTTGGGTGCAAGGTTGATCAAAGCTGCAGTTCCTGCTATTAATATGACACCAGGAAGCGGCCCTCGTCATCTGGCATTCCATCCAAAGATGAAAGTTCTTTATGTTGTTAGTGAACTTGCCTGCTCCGTAACAGTAGTCACCATGAATGCGGATGGCAGCTTTACCACTGTTGAGACTGTTTCTGCGCTTCCTCCTGGATACGATAAACCGAATACCTGCGCTGATATTCACATCACTAAAGATGGCCGCTTTTTGTATGCGTCAAACAGGGGATGTAACTCGATTGCGATCTTTTCTGTAGATCCTAAAAATGGCCAGATCGTGCAGATCGGACAAGAATCTACCAGAGGTGATGGTCCTAGAAATTTTACGTTGTCTCCCGATGAAAATTATTTGCTTGTTGCCAATCAAAATACACAGGATATAGTTGCATTTCGACGTGATCCTAACACTGGTAAGCTTCAGTTTGCCGATCAGATAAAGGCGTTTAAACCGGTTTGTTTGTTATTCCGAAAATAATTTCTAAACGAATTTGACGAAAAAGCCCGACAGTTATGACGGGCTTTTTCATTGTAAGTAGTTCAACTATAGAATACTAAATCAATATTGTTCCATTTCAGAAAAGAAGAACGATCCTTCACGAAGCGCATTTTCATCGCTGTCAGCGCCATGAATAGCATTTTCTGTAAAAGACGCAGCAAACAATTTCCGAATGGTTCCTTCGGCTGCTTTTTCGGGATTCGTGTTTCCAATCAACTCACGAAAATCATCGATTGCGTTTTCCTTTTCCAAAATAGCAGCTACAATTGGCCCTGATGACATAAATTCGACCAACCCATCGAAAAAAAACTTGCCGGCATGAATACCATAAAAAGCTTCTGCGCGGGCGCGTGTAAAACTGGTCATTTTCATTGCCTTGATCCAGTACCCTTTTTCATTGATCATCTTCAAAATCGGGCCAACAAAATTACTTTTGACGGCAGAAGGCTTAATCATTGTAAATGTGATATTTCCAGACATAAAAGTAGAAGTTATTTGTGAATAGTTAAATAAAATAATTAGGACTGATAAATTTATAAAAATATTTCAATTAACATCATACAACCAATAATGATATCTTTGCATCTTGATTAAAATAAGATTGGTTGGAAAGATTTGATTTAAATACCTGTAAGAGGGTGGAAGAATGGCTTAGGTACGATGTAAAGAGGATGGTGATTATTCCTCATGTTAATCCCGATGGTGATGCAATTGGATCCGCCTTAGGTTTAAATGATGTTATGAATAATGCAGGCTTTGAATCGTGTGTAATAGTTCCAAATGATTTTCCGGTTTATTTAAATTGGCTTGGTTCTGAGGGTATTCCATGGATTTATGAACAAAATATTGACCGGTGTAATAAGCTCATCGATCAGGCTGATGTTCTCTTTTTCCTCGATTTTAATGATGTTAAAAGGTTGGGAAAGCTGGAAGAATATTTGAGTACGAATACTAAAAAAATCGTTTTAATTGATCATCATCCTGATCCCCAAATAAAGGCCGATTATCTGTTTTCGGATACGAATGTCAGTTCAACTGCTGAGCTTGTTTACGATTTTGTTGATGCGATTGGCATGCTTGATCACCTCGGTGTGAAGGGAGCCAATGCTTTACTTACAGGGATCATTGCTGATACTGGCTCCTTTAGTCACAATTCTTCACGATCTCCCATGTACAGTATTGTGGGCGAATTGATTAAAAGAGGAGCAGATAAGGAAAAAATTAATGAATCACTGTACAATAATTTTTCTGAAAAGAGAATGCGTTTGCTGGGATATTGCCTGTCGGAAAAAATGGAAATATTTCCGCAATATAGAACTGCACTGATTTGGTTATCCGCTGAAGAACTTAAACGATTTGATTTTCACCCAGGTGATACTGAAGGTTTTGTTAATTATCCGCTATCGGTCAAAGGGGTTGTATTCTCAGCGTTTTTTATGGAAAAGCACGATCAGGTTAAAATATCTTTCAGGTCGAAAGGAAGCTTTGCAACCAACGATTTTTCGGGAGCACACTTCAGCGGAGGAGGACACCGAAACGCATCAGGTGGTGAATCGAAACTGTCCATGGAGGAAGCACTTAAGCTTTTCAGAGCGTTATTACCCGAATATTCAGAGCGATTAGAGAAAGATTGTTAATAATAAACCTCCCTTTTCGGGACGTTCACTTGTAAAGGGATAAATTTGAGTTAATTTTGCGCTAAATTTTTGAAGTATGAGAATCAGGTTTTTTAATATGTTTTTATTTGTTGCCATGCTGGGGATCGTGATCTCCTCTTGTAAAACACCCACAGGCCAGGCACAACGTGATCTTGAACAGGAATATCTTTCCAAATATATTGCCAAATTTCATCCAACAGTTACTCCTAAAGCCTCCGGACTCTATTTTATTGAAACCAAAGCAGGCGTTGCTACTGATAGTCTTATCAAAGCAGGCGATCTGGTTAACGTATATTACAGCGGATACCTGATTGAAGATGATGCAACCAACGGAATTCAGGATGGTTATGAGTTTGATTACAATTTGGATGGTTTTGAGCCTTTCTCGTTTACGGTTGGTGCAGGTTCTGTTATTACCGGTTGGGATGAAGCGATGACCTACATGAAGGACGGTAGCGAAGCGAAGCTCATTATTCCATCGAAGCTTGCTTACTCGAGTCAGTCACAAACTTCAATCCCAGCCTATTCACCACTCGTTTTTTATATAAAGATTTCTAAAGTCTATAGGTCAACCGACGTTTGGCCAACCATCGAGATAAAGCACCAAACTCCGGTTACCCGTTAATTTTGCAATTGTTGATTTCTTTGATCGAATACTACACTTGAAACAGGCAGAACTGCTTAAAAAATTATTACCCGGTTTCATTCCGCTTTTCGTTTTTATTATTGCCGACGAATTTTGGGGAATGAAGGTCGGATTGATTGTTGCCTTATTGATTGGTCTTGGCGAGATGGGTTTTACCTGGTACCGCGAAAAACGGCTCGACCGTTTTGTATTGCTCGATACAGCTTTACTTGTTGCCTTATCGGGTGTCTCAATCCTTCTTGAAAATGAGATCTTTTTCAAGTTGAAACCTGCGCTTATTGAATTGATCCTCTGTCTTATATTAGGTTTTTCTACATTTTCATCAGTCGATATTGTCGGTGCGATGACTCGTAAGTATATGAAGGGAATTGAGATGAACGAAGTTCAGGAAGCTCTCTTTAAACGGAACCTTCGCAATCTGTTTTACATCGTCATTGTTCACACAGCGCTGGTTTTTTATTCGGCTTTTTATATGAGTAAGGAAGCCTGGGCATTTATCAGTGGCGGCTTGTTTTATATTCTGTTTGCTATTTATTTTGGTTTTGAGTTTATAAAAAACAAACGAATCGCAAAAAATAGCATTCCGGAAAGTCCGGTTTCATCATTTGAAAATGAAGAGTGGCTGCCAGTTGTCGAAGAAGATGGAAAAATCATCGGTAAAGCACCGCGATCCCTTTGCCATAAAGGGGATAAAATTCTTCATCCCGTTGTTCACCTTCATGTCTTTAACCCGCAAGGCCATATCTACCTCCAGAAAAGGCCGATGGAAAAATTGGTTCAACCTGGAAAATGGGACACCGCTGTAGGTGGACATATCTCATTTGGCGAAGATCTGGAGACAGCCCTTCGTCGCGAAGCTTTTGAAGAGATCGGACTTGAAAACTTTTCGGCTAAACCACTAGGTCGTTACAGATGGGACAGCGATATCGAGTCAGAACTGGTTTACTACTTTACAACCTATGATTTTCAAAAAATCAGGTTGCATAGCGATGAAGTTGTTGAAGGACGATTCTGGAGCCCTTCACAGATCGAAAAGCAAATGGGTCAAGGTATTTTCACACCGAACTTCGAATATGAGTATCGATTACTTAAAAAAGGGCAAATTCGATAGTTAGTTTGTCCTTCATCCCTGAATCAGAAATATTGCCGGACGCTTATTTAGATCCGGAACTCCTTTTTTCCATTGTACGACTGTTTGTGTTTTAATATATTCTGTATTAAGGGTGATGTCGCATGCAATGCAAAGTCGTGTCTGATCATTAAGGGTATTTATAAGATCATTGATTAATTGTGTATTTCGGTACGGAGCTTCAATGAAAATTTGAGTTTGTTTCTCAACACCCGATCTTCGCTCAATCTCCTTAATTGCTTTCACCCTTTCAGCCGGCTTAACCGGAATATAGCCAATAAAGGCAAAGTTTTGTCCATTCATTCCTGATGCCATAAGCGACAGCAAAATAGATGAAGGACCAACCAATGGGATTACGCGAATTTGCTTAAAATGGGCCTGTTTGACCACCTCCGCACCTGGATCCGCAATCCCGGGACAGCCTGCTTCGGAAATTATGCCAACATCAAAACCTTCAAGTATTGGATTTAGATAAGCTTCCGTTACCTGACTGTCTGTATGCTGGTTTAACTCAAAAAAAGTCAGATTATCAATATTAAGTGTCGGATCCATTTTCCGAAGGTAACGACGCGCGGTCCGTATATTCTCGACGATGAAATAGCTGATTCCCTTGACAATATTCGAAACTTCAGACGGAATCACATGTGCTGTATCCGATTCGCCAAGGGTGGTAGGTATAAGGTAAAGATTGCCCATAATTCAAATTTTGGCAAATGTAAGGTTATATAGTGAAGGAATGAAAAGAAGCGTGAAAGAATGATCGAATTAGCGGATTAGTAACCATTTTGAGTATATAATTCTTTGCTTTAATTAATTTTTGAGTAAGTTTGAATAACGAAAAGAAGATAATGAGAGTAACGATACTGGGAACAGGGACGTCGCAAGGAGTGCCGGTTATTGCCTGTAAATGTGATGTTTGCAGGTCTGCCGACACAAAAGATAAAAGGCTTAGAAGCGCAATTATGATCGAAGAGGGGGATACCCGGATTGTTGTAGATGTCGGTCCCGATTTCAGGCAGCAGATGTTAACTCATGAGGTTGATGATCTTGATGCAATCTTGCTCACACACGAGCATGCCGATCATATATTTGGTTTGGATGATATCCGAAGTTTCAATTGGTTGCGAAAATCGCCCATGGATGTATACTGCGAGCCAAGGGTACAAAAAAACCTCCGTAATATTTTTAATTACGTTTTCGCCGCGAATAAATATCCGGGAACACCGCAAATGGATTTGATAGATCTTGAAAATGAAGATTTTGAAATCGGGCCTTTTAAGATTACTCCGATAAGGGTCTATCATCACAAATTACCCGTTTATGGTTTTCGTTTCGGTCGGTTCGCCTACCTCACCGATTTTAATGTGATTGAACAGCAGGAGCTTGATAAGTTAATTGGGATTGATACACTTGTTATTTGTGCTTTGCGGAAAACTCCCCATATTTCGCATCTTAATCTTTCAGGGGCACTGGAGTTAATTGCGAAAATTGGTCCGCGAAAATCGTACCTTACCCACATGAGTCATGAAATGGGAAAACATCGCGATCTGCTTGCTGAATTGCCATCAAACGTAGAGCCAGCCTACGACGGTTTAGTTTTGGAAATTTAAAACCGCTATTTGCATAATTCAGATTTATGCAAATAACGGTTTCTTTAAAAAATATCCAATGGTTTATTCACTAGATCTTACCATCCACAATATTTTGAGTGTCAATTGCGATCATCCACTCTTCGTTGGTAGGTACTACCATTACTTTCACCTTTGAACCTTCCTGGCTGATAATCCTCTCTTCTCCGTGTACTTCTTTATTGATTGTCTGATCGATCTCGATACCCAAAAATTCAAGATCTTCACATACCGATGCACGCGTAGAGACTGAATTCTCGCCAATTCCGCCTGTGAAAATCAACACATCTACTCCGCCCATTGCCGCAGCATAAGCTCCGATATATTTTTTGATTCTGTAATCAAACATTTTAATGGCTAAAATACAACGTTCATCGCCTTTATTCGCCGCTGCTATGATTTCGCGCGAATCGGACGATATACCTGTAATACCCAATAAACCACTGTGTTTATTGAAAAGAACCGATGCCGATTTAGTACCGATTTTCTCTTTATCCATAATGTACGAAACTGCACCCATGTCAATATCACCTGAGCGTGTACCCATAATTAACCCTTCAAGTGGGGTAAATCCCATTGATGTGTCGACGGACTCCCCATATTTAATAGCGCAGGCAGATGCTCCGTTACCTAGGTGGCAGGTGATCACCTTTACAGTCTTAGGCTCGACGCCCAAAATCTCACAGGCTCTGTTAGATACATACCTGTGACTGGTTCCGTGGAAACCATACCTCCGTATTCCGTATTTTTTGTAAAGTGCATATGGAATTGCATACATGAAAGCATGCTGGGGCATCGTATGATGAAATGCAGTATCGAAAACAGCTACTTGCGGAATTTCAGGAATTAAAGCTTTGATAGCATAGATTCCCTTTAGGTTTGGTGGATTGTGCAGCGGAGCGAGTTCGATAAACTTCTCAAGTGTCTGAACAACTTCATCGGTAATTAAAACACTCTCGCTAAACTCCTCACCGCCATGAACTACACGGTGACCAACCGCATTTATCTCATCTAGAGAACTTATACAACCGTGTTTATCACTTGATATTACCCCAAGGATGTATTCAATTCCAATCTTATGATCGAGAATCTCACCTTCAAAAAGCACTTTCTGTCCCGATTCTTTTTCATGTTTCAGAAACGAACCTTTCATTCCAATCTTTTCAACGATTCCTTTTGCAAGAATGCGGCTTTCGCCCAGCGAATAAAACTGGTATTTTATAGATGAACTTCCACAGTTGATTACTAATATTTTCATTAATCGAATTGTTTATTGTTAATGTTTTTGGATAAAACAGCTACCTGCATTTAAGATCTTTCAGTTGACAAAGGTCCGTTCCCGATAATTTTACCATTTTCATCGTATTTATAGAAACCGCAACAGGTATGTACTCCGAACCGTTTGGCTCTGTTTAATTTTTTGATTACCGGAGACGCCATGTAACGGGGATCACCGAATTCAGAATAGAGATTCTCCATCCAACGGTTTATTTTATCAATTCCAAGAATATCCGCCAATTCGAAAGGTCCAAAGCGCATTCCGAACCCAACTTTCCAAACTGAGTCGATATCAACCATCGCTCCAACTCCTTCGAGAAGTACTTCGCACGCTTCGTTTAAAAGGGCAGTATATAAACGGATGGAGATCAGGCCAGCAGATTCTTCTACCGGAATGGCCTGCCTGTTAACCATTTTTACAAATTTCAATACTTTACTGTAAACGTCATCGGAAGTATATAAGCCTTTGACAACTTCACAGATCCTCGCTTCGGGCGACTGCACAAAGAAATGGAGACTTACACAGCGGTCACGGTATTTCAGTTCGGATGAAAGTTCTGTAATAATGATGGTAGTTGAATTGGTTGCTATAATGCATTCAGGACTAACTACTTCTTCCACTTTCCTGAAAACTTCCTTACGTTCCGTAATTTTCCTTTCACTTGCTTCCGCCCTGATCGCTTCGATAACGAAGTCGCAGTCATTTAAATCTTTATAATCGAGACTTCCTTTGATTCTTGAAAGGATTAACTTTTTTTCACCCGGTGTCATTCCCCAATTTTCGATCCTACGATCCAAAACGATGCCAAGTCTTTTGAAAGCATTTTCAATTCGGGCTTCTGAAAGCTCTATAAATACAACCTCCATTCCATTCGCACTTGCAATCCGTGCAATATTTTGTCCGTCTTTACCACATCCTACTACTCCAATTTTGGAGAAAAGCGTCCGCTGTTGCTGCTTCTTGCTTAAACCAAAATTCTCGATGGGCTCAATAATCATGTTTTCCATTTCCCAAAATTCTTATGTTTTTATCTATATAATCTCCTTATCCTGCCTGTGTTGCTGTGATTGCAACCATATTTACAATATCGCTGACAGAACAGCCTCTTGAAAGGTCGTTAATTGGTGCTGCCATCCCTTGTAGGATAGGTCCGATTGCCTCTGCACCAGCCAGTCGCTGTACAAGTTTATATCCGATATTAGCTGCCTCAAGCCCTGGAAATACAAGAATATTTGCTTTGCCAGCAACAAGGCTTCCGGGCGATTTCAGCTGACCCACCTCTTCATTCAATGCTGCGTCAAGCTGCATTTCGCCGTCGATCATCAGTTCAGGTGCCATCTCGTGGGCAATCCTTGTTGCATTAACTACTTTATCAACTAACGCATGTTTTGCACTCCCTTTTGTTGAAAAAGAGAGCATTGCAACGCGTGGATCAATATTGGCAATTGTTTTGGCTGTTTTAGCGGTAGTGACAGCAATTTCGGCCAATTGATTTTCATCCGGATCGGGCATTACAGCGCAATCAGCAAATACTAAAATTCCATTATCACCGATCGATTTATTTTTGAACAGCATAAAAAATACGCCTGAAACCACACTTACACCAGGCAATGTCTTAACATACTGAAGGGCAGGGCGAAGAACATCTCCGGTAGCGTTAATAGCTCCTGCAATTTCTCCGTCGGCATCGCCGGCTTTAATCATAATCGGACCAAAAACCAGCGGATTGTTTAATAATTTAAGGGCCTCTTCGATGGTTAGACCTTTGCTTTTTCTGATTTCAACCATCATTTCGGCATAATGCTGTCGTTTAGCATTATTCAGTGGATCAATGATTTCAGCTCCTGAAATATCAATTCCCTCTTTTTGCGTTAATTCTGCAATCACTCGCGGATTTCCAAGAAGTATAATTCTGGCAAGTTTTTCTTTAAGGACAATTTCTGCTGCCTTAAGGGTGCGCATCTCAGTTCCTTCAGCAAGAACAATTCTGTTTTGCAGCTTACGCGCTCTATCTTTTATCTGATCTAATAATTCCATTATATTGGTTTTAAAACTTTTGACCTTGAATATCAAAAAGTACGCAAAATTACAGAATATTGAAGGACAAGGCCAATAAATACTGGATTTTTTTAGGTTAAAAATTGGGGTTATTCGTTTAATTTCAACAAAATAATTAAAATTTCACATACAGACAGGGATAAACCGCTACTTTTTTGTGATATTTGTGACTGAAAAATTATCCAATCCAAAATCAGTTAGATATGTATAAAATTCAGACGCTTAACAAGATCGACCAGGAAGGTCTTCAGGTTTTTCCTGCATCAACCTACACAATTGCAAGTGAAATTGCTGAACCGGATGCCATCGTTTTACGCAGCTTTAGTATGCACGACATGGAGATTCCATCTTCTGTAAAGGCGATTGCACGTGCCGGAGCCGGAGTGAATAATATTCCAATCGCGAAATGTACTGAAAAAGGAATTGTCGTATTCAATACGCCAGGCGCCAATGCCAACGGTGTAAAGGAGTTGGTAATTGCCAGTCTGTTGTTAGCCTCACGCGACATCATTGGAGGTGTACAATGGGCCAAGAGTATTTCCGGAGAGGGAGAGAAAGTACCTGTGCTCGTTGAGAAAGGTAAATCATGTTACGCAGGAAGTGAAATAAAAGGGAAGACACTCGCCATCATGGGACTTGGAGCCATTGGCGTGTTGGTTGCTAATGCCGCCCAATCACTCGGGATGAAGGTAATTGGTTATGATCCTTATATTACGGTTGATCATGCCTGGCATTTGCACCACGATATTATCCGTGCCAGCAGTATTGAATCAATATTAGCCCAGGCCGATTTTATTACGCTGCATATGCCATTGTTGGCCGAGACGACCGGTTTTGTCAATGCTGATACAATTAAACTGATGAAAGCCGGAGTAAAAATCCTAAACTTTGCCCGTGGTGAGCTAGTCGTAGATGCGGACATAAAAGCTGCCATCGAAGCTAAAAAAGTGGGTGTCTATTTCACTGACTTCCCTAATGCGGAACTTCTTAAACTGGATAAAGTAGTGGCAATTCCTCATCTGGGTGCTTCCACGGGTGAATCAGAAGTGAACTGCGCAATCATGGCTGCTGAACAGGTACGCGATTTCTTTGAAAACGGAAATATCCGGAACTCGGTTAATTTTCCTGCTGCTGAAATGGAGCGCAATGGCGGAACTCGTATTCTGATCACCAATAAAAATGTTCCCAATATTATCAGCCAGATTACCACCATCCTGGCCCAGGCCGGAATTAATATTGACAACATGCTGAATAAAAACAGAGGAGATATTGCCTACAATATCATTGACATCAACAATGAGAGCCTATCAGAAGCAATTGTTAGCCAGATGAAGTCAATTGATGGTGTATTTATGGTCAGGGTTCTGAAAGGAAAATGAAATTTAGCAGGGAAGAAAGAGGAGCGTGCGCGACAGTATTGACTGTCACATTTAGTTTATTAATTTCTATTCATGCCATGATAAAATCCTGTACAATATAGGCAATAACAAATCATACAATTTATATCCAAACAATATTAAAATGAGTAATTTAGTAACAAACAAAGCGGCAGACAATATTCGCATTCTCTCGGCTGCAATGGTTGAGAAAGCAAATTCGGGACATCCCGGAGGTGCAATGGGAGGAGCCGACTATGTGAATATCCTCTTTACCGAGTTTTTGAAATATGATCCGAGCGAGATGACCTGGCCGTTCCGCGACCGGTTTTTCCTTGATCCGGGTCATATGTCACCGATGCTCTATTCTGTACTGGCACTTGCCGGAAATTATTCGATCGACGATCTGAAAGGCTTTCGCCAATGGGGTTCCGCAACACCAGGGCATCCTGAAGTTGAACCTGAGCGTGGAGTAGAAAACACTTCCGGACCGCTCGGACAAGGACATACAATGGCTGTTGGAGCTGCGATCGCAGAACGTTTTTTAGTTGCACGCTTTGGAGAATGGATGGCTCATAAAACATATACCTTTATCTCTGACGGGGGTATTCAGGAAGAAATTTCGCAGGGAGCGGGTCGTCTGGCCGGTTATCTGGGATTGAATAACCTGATCATGTTTTACGATTCAAACGATATTCAGCTTTCTACCGCGACCAATGCTGTTACGGCAGAAGATACTGAAATGAAGTACAAAGCCTGGGGCTGGAATGTTCTGAGCATAAACGGAAACGATGCGGATGCTATCCGTGGCGCCCTTCGGACTGCATTGGATGAAAAAAATAAGCCAACCATCATAATTGGCAAAACGACGATGGGTAAAGGGGCTGTTAAAGAAGACGGATCAAGTTTTGAACGCCAATGTTCGACTCACGGACAACCGCTTACGCATGCCGGAGCTTCCTTTAGTAAGACCATTGCCAATTTGGGAGGCGATCCTGAACGCCCGTTTGTGATCTTCCCTGAAGTCGCTGAACTCTATGCCAAACGTGCAGAGGAATTGAAAGCATGGGCAAATGCCAAAAATGACGAGGAGGATGCATGGGCAGCAGCAAATCCTGAACTGGCCGACAAACTCGATCAGTTTTTGTCAGGGGAGGCCCCTGAATTTGACTACTCTAAAATCGTTCAGAAAGCGGGAGCCGCAACACGTAATGCCTCGGCGACAGTTCTTGCTGCTTTTGCCAAAGAAATTGACAATATGATTGTTGCATCTGCTGACCTTTCAAACTCTGACAAGACAGACGGATTTCTTAACAATACACATGCATTTAAAAACGGTGATTTTACGGGTGCCTTCCTTCAGGCTGGTGTCTGCGAACTGACAATGGCTGCAGTGATGAACGGTATCGCACTGCACGGCGGAATCATCGCCGCCTGCGGAACCTTCTTTGTATTTTCCGATTATATGAAGCCTGCCGTACGCATGGCTGCATTGATGGAATTGCCAGTTAAATATATCTGGACTCACGATGCTTTCCGTGTCGGTGAAGACGGTCCAACTCACCAGCCGGTTGAACACGAAGCCCAGATTCGTCTGATGGAAAGTCTTAAGAACCATCATGGCGAAAACTCTGTTCTTGTATTGCGCCCGGCTGATGCGCAGGAGACAACGGTTGCATGGCAATTGGCACTTGAAAATACAAGTACTCCAACAGCATTTATCCTTTCACGTCAGAATATCAAAGATCTTCCTGCAAAAACGTCTCGCTACGAAGAGGCCAAACAGGCAGCAAAAGGAGCTTACACGGTTGAAGATTGCGAAAATCCTGCCGTGATTCTCGTTGCTTCAGGTTCTGAAGTCGCATCACTTGTTGAAGGCGCTGCCTTGTTGCGTGAGCGCGACGGGCTAAGTGTACGCGTTGTTTCTGCCCCTTCGGAAGGACTTTTCCGCGAGCAGGACAAAGCTTACCAGGAGAGTGTTTTACCGCACAATGTCCCAAAATTTGGTCTGACAGCCGGTCTGCCGATCACGTTACGCGGACTTGTAGGTGATGCGGGTGCTATCTGGGGTTTGAGTTCTTTCGGATTCTCGGCACCTTATGAGGTTCTCGATAAACAACTTGGTTTTACTGCTGAAAATATCTACAACCAGGTGAAAGCGCTTTTGGCTTAAATGGCTTAAGATATATCCATTAAAAAACGGGTGCCGATTGGTGCCCGTTTCTTTTATATCCAAATTGAAAATCCGCTAAACAGAAATAAATCGGGACTAATTCAGTACACTTTTCCACTTTTTTCATTACCAAGACGAGCGACTGACAGAACGAGGACCAGTTTGGATCGTCGCTCCAAAGCAACCGATGCTCTATATCTTCAAAGCAGACTATCAAAATGAATTGACACTGACTTCTGCTATCGGAGTGAAAGAAATAAAACGGATTAGCCTTAGCCTAAATTTTGGTTGTTTATTGATTTGATTTTTCTTCAATCCGTTGTTTCACGAGTTCATTCAGCTCATCGGGATTCATCCCGTCTGGATCGATTGCCGGAAGAAATTCAACGTTGATTTTGGTCCGTTTCACCCTCATCTTATCCTTTTTATCGCCATAGAAGGCACCCGAAATAGCGACAGGCACAACCGGAACATTTAACTCTGTGCTTAAAATGGCATATGTTTTTTTGAATGAACCTATTCCACCGGTCTCCGTACGTGTTCCCTCGGGAAAAATCAGGATCTTTTTACCAAGCTTGACCACTGCTGCCATCTTATGGATCGACTCTTTCAAATCACGTGCAAGATCCATGATGATGATGTTTGTACGATGAGCCAGGTATTTACGAATTGCCCCTTTCACATGGTCCTTCTTTGCATACGAGTAGGTTTCTCTCAATGTCTTTTTATCGAGGTAGGAGAGGACCAGAAATGCATCCAGTTTACTCTGGTGGTTAGGAGCAAAAAAACAAGCCCCATCCGGGATATTTTCAAGGCCTTTAACCTCAGTTTTAATAAAAACATTTGCGACCGAACGCACCGAATGAACAATCGCCCCAAGTAAAATTGAATATTTTGGCAAATCGACCTCCGTATCCGCTTTCAGATCGCCTGTCCATGTTGCGTCTTCTTGTTTGTGGAAGAGTTTATGCGTTCGTACGTACTCTGAAATTGTCTTAATTGAAGGGAATTTTAATAACTGTTCTTCATCTATTTTAACGCCGAAGGTTTTGTCAATGAAGTCAATCAGGCTAAGTTTACCCAGAGAATCGAGGGCTATATCGAATATCAGGTGGTCTTCGGGCGATACATCCATATCGACCTGCGATTCAATAAACGATTTTACTGCCCGGTATTCGGCGGTATCAGGATCTTTTGATACCGGCTTTTCGCTCTCTGTCTTATTGATTAAATCTTCCAGTTTAAATCGCTGAAGCTTGGAAAGCCGGGTACGCGGTAATTCGGTATTAACAAGCGTAAACTGCATAATCCGCTTATAGGAACTCATTTCGGCATTGAATGGTGACAGCACCGATTCCCTGAAGTACTGCGAAACGTCGTCAATATGATTGTCTTCAAGAAATTTGTGGTCAGGTAATATAACTGCGTGCAGCATTTCCTTGTGCATAAATACGCCTGCCTCTTTAATTGCAGGCGAGGAGCCTTCAAGTTTCATCTCCACCTCTACAGGATTAATATTCTTCCCGTTAGGCAATACAATGATTTCTTTTTTTCTTCCGGTGATGTATAAAAATCCCCCTTTTTCAATCCTGCCAAGGTCACCTGTGTACAGCCAGCCATCTTTAATCACCTCCGCAGTCTCTTCGGGCCTGTTGTAATAACCCTTCATGATGCTTGGTCCTTTGGCTACAATTTCGCCATCCCTGATCTCAACAGTAAGACCAGGCAATGCCTGACCGGTGGACCCTATTTTTACATTGCCAGGCCGGGGAAATGTAATCATCGGGGCAGCTTCTGTCATCCCAAATCCTTCGAGAATATCAAATCCGATTAAGTAGAAGAATGTTCCCACCTCTTTATTCAGGGCCGCACCACCGGCAATCATGTACAGCAAATGACCACCCAATCCGTTATGGATCTTTTTAAATAAGGTCTTACCCAGTTTTCTGCTTTTTGTACGATAAACAAGGTTCAGAAATGCTTTGGCAATTACGCTTGAATTAATTTTGGCCAGTAGCCCGCGGTACATCAGGTCATAAAGTCGGGGAACGCCAATCATTACAGTAACCTGGTTGTCGGCTAAAGTTTTCATCAGATCGGCTGTCTGCATTGAAGGAGAAACCACTAATACACCACCCGCATATAGCGGAACCATCATCGATCCGACTAGCGGAAATATATGATGCAAGGGGAGGAGAACCAGCGTCTGACTTTCAGCATGAAATATTTTCGCATCAATCACCGCATTCATATTCTGAATGATATTGGTATACGAAAGCATGACTCCCTTGGGACTTCCGGTCGTTCCGGATGTATAGATAATTACAGCAGTATTGTCGTTGTCATCGGGGCCTTCCCATGTACTTTCGGGCTGATCTGCAACGGGGGGGTGATCTTCGAAGACGATGATCTTTGGTTGAAAAGTACTTTTCAGTTTCACTTTTGCATAAGCCTCCTGCATTGCAGCGCTGATAAACAGTATTTCGGGCTGACAATCATCAATAATATAGGCAACATCTTCAGCAGATGCCATGTAATCAATAGGAATAGCGATGCAATTGTACTGGAGTGATGCATAAAAAGCGTAGATCCATTCCAGCCTGTTTTCGGAATAGATCCCTATTTTCGTGATATTTTGGTTACCAATCAGAAGCGAATACTGCTGAATATATTTCAGAAGATCATGGCCTGTGATATCCTGATTATGGGTGATGATGTATTTCTTGTCAAGGTTATCCCTTCTAATAATTGCTTTCGACATATACCGTAAATGTGATGTAATTGAAAATCCAATTTTTGTTAATGTGACGATGCTTACTTCATTGGTTATATTTTATATTTAAATGCCAACCGGAACCATCCTTGCTGAAGAAAACAATGCAAAGTAACGGAAACTTGCAATAAAACCAAAAACCAGATTTTTGTTTTTGGAACAAGTTCGATTGATTTACTAAATTTGCAGCCATAGTAAAATCATAGTATATGTCAGGACATAGTAAATGGTCAAAGATTAAAAGGAAGAAGGGGGCGCTTGACGCAAAAAGGTCTAACATCTTCTCAAGATTATCGAAAGAGATCACTGTCGCAGTAAAAGAAGGCGGCATCAGTGATCCGTCGATGAACGCGCAGTTGCGGATTGCCGTTTTAAATGCCAAAGGGCAGAATATGCCTAAAGATAACATCGACAGGGCAATCAGTAAAGGCGAGAAAGATGGAAATGATCTTGCAGAGATCTTTCTGGAGGCTTACGGGGCTGGCCGGGTTGCTGTTTTTGTAGAGTGTCTGAGCGATAACAATAACAGGACTGTTGCCGATATCCGTCATATCATCACCAAACGTGGCGGATCGCTTGCAACAAATGGCTCCCTTAGTTTTATTTTTGACCGTAAAGGTGTTTTCACAATTCCGGTGCAGGAAGGAACAGACATGGAGGAGCTTGAACTCGAATTCATTGAAGCAGGTGCTGAGGATGTTGAAGTAGATGAGGATGTGATTATTATAACTACTGCGCTTGAGGATTTCGGAAATTTCAACAAGAAACTCGAAGAATTAAAGATCGAAGCACAGAAAGTTGAATTGCAGCGAATCCCCAAAGTAGATAAACGCCTGGCTGTTGAAGACGCAAAAGTCGTTATGCGGATGATCGAGGAATTAGAGGATAATGAAGATGTGCAGAACGTCTATCACAACCTCGAAATGACCGAAGAACTGGAGCGGGCATTGGAAGAAGAATAAAAATTAGACAATTTGCTAATTAGGCAATCTGTTAATAGTTAAGCAATGTTTTATCCTTACCCTGAAGGGGTAATAACTGAATAACCGTGGGTAAACGACCGAAGGGAGTGCAACCCGCGGTGAATGAATCTGATTAGCAACGGCGCAATCAGGTAATCGAATTGAAAAGCGATACTCCCTTTGCGCCGCAAGTGCAAAGCCTTGAAAATGGAATTGTAGTGAAATTTGAAGATGCTGAATATCTGTAATAAGTTGATTCGATAATTCTTTTCAGTTTTCATTATTCACTTCTTTTTGTTCACATAAACCTAAATAATTATCACCTATGCGTCGTAAAATTGTTATTCCGGTTGTGGTGATTGCAACGCTGATCATCATTATAGTGTCGCAGTATCCGAAGCTCTACCTGGCAACGGGATATGGTGCCAAATCGATGGCGACAGCTGTTTTTGTAGCCGAAAGAGACCCACAGCTGGTGAAACTGACCGATCTGAACTATTCAATTGTAAAATATACACAGAGTGTTGTTGACTATGAAAATAAGTTGGTGACTACTTCTTTCTGGGGAATGGCCAAACAAACAGCCGTTTACCGTAAAGGTTTTGGCTGTTGCCTGATTGGTGACCGGTCAGCTGATTCACTGCGGATGGTTTCATTTAATCCTCCTGTTAAAAGGCAGGATGGCGTTTGGCACATCGCCTGGCCCAATGGCGATCTCGTTAAAGATACGGTCTATCCCGAAATTGATACCCTCAAAATGAAATCGGCGATTGAGGGTGCATTTGACAAACCCTCGTTATATGAGAAAAGGACTGCAGCGGTTGTCGTCCTTTATAAAGGAGAATTGATTGCAGAGAAATATGACAAGGCGTTGGGAATAACTCCCGATACGCGGTTATGGGGATGGTCAATGACCAAAAGTATCATGAATGCAATGGCAGGTGTTCTCACAAAACAGGGTAAACTGGATGTAAATGCGGTAGCTCCTGTTCCGCAATGGCAAAATGATCGCCGGCGCGACATCACGATCAACAATTTAATGCACATGAGCAGCGGATTGAGGTGGGATGAGAATTACAGTGATGTCTCATCTGCTACGAATATGCTTTATCGTTCGGCTGATGCTTACAAGGTTGCGATTGATGTGCCTTATCAGAAGGAACCTGAAACTGACTGGAATTATTCTTCAGGAACCACCAATATTATCTCAGGCATTATGCGTACACTGATCGGGAATGATCAGGCTTATCATGAATTCCCGTATCGTGAAATCTTTAATAAGATAGGGATCACTTCTATGATTATTGAGACCGATGCCGCCGGAAATTTTGTTGGATCATCCTATGGTTATGGCACTGCACGTGACTGGGCACGTTTCGGACTACTCTATTACAACGATGGCATCTGGAAAGGCGATACAATTCTTCCAAAAGGTTGGGTGAGCTATACAACAACACCTGCCGTTGCGTCCAACGGTGAATATGGTGCGCAGTTTTGGCTGAACAAATCAAAAAAATTACCTGATGTTCCTGAAGACCTGTTTTCCTGCAATGGTCACCGCGGACAAAGGGTCTATATTATTCCTTCACGTAACCTCGTAGTTGTACGTTTGGGTTTCGGTGAAGACGGATTCAGTCACAACGATTTTCTAAAAGAAATTCTGGCAGCGATCCGGTGAGGTTTATAGCCCTTCAAACGGTTGCAAACCCTTGAATCGGCGATTTTGAGTATGAGAGGCCAGGAGAAGGGGCGAAAGGGCGAAAAGGCGACGGAGCGATAGATGATTGCCGCGCTTCGCTTGCAATGACAGGCAAAGGGTGATTAATATTCTATAATTGGAGTTACAAATACCCTGAACCAACGATCAGCGAAGCTAAAGGGTTAAATATAAATAACCCCGGGTAAGCGAATGCAAAGAGCGCCACCTAGGGGTGAGAAATTTGGTAAAAGAAAGGCGCAACTGGAAAGGTAAAAAGTAATGATACTGTCCTATGCGCCGCAACTGGAAACTTCTGAAATATAATTAAATGAACAAACCAAATATCATATTACTTGCCGAATGGGCACCACAAAGTGGCGTGATGCTTACCTGGCCAAATGAAGATACTGACTGGGCAGATATACTCGACGAGGTAGAGATTTGCTTTATGGCGATTGCCAGGGCCATTGCGGAAAGGGAAAAGCTTTTGATTGTTTGTAAGGATAGCCAGCTTTTAGCCGGTAAATTGAAGAATTGGAGGTCTGAAAATATCATTTTTGCAGAGTATCCACTGAACGACACCTGGGCGCGTGATCATGGAGCTATCACGGTGATGAAAGATGGAAAACCAACGTTATACGATTTCACTTTTAATGGTTGGGGAATGAAGTTTGCTGCTAATTTCGATAACCAGATCACTACATCACTTTTTAAGAATGGTGTTTTCCGTAATGAGGTTCAATATAAGAATAAGCAGCACTTTGTTTTGGAGGGGGGAAGTCTTGAATCAGACGGTGAGGGGACTTTATTGACAACGCGGGATTGTCTTTTGTCGATTAACAGAAACCAGCATTTGAAGGAAGCTGCGATTGAGAAGCAATTGATCGATTTGTTCGGACTTAAGCGGGTTTTATGGCTCTCGTCGGGTTATCTGGCAGGTGATGATACAGATAGCCATATTGATACGCTGGCCAGATTTTGTGATCCGCAAACCATTGCCTACGTAAAATGTGATGATGTGGACGACGAACATTATGACGCATTGAAACGGATGGAGCAGGAACTGACGGCATTTCGAACCTTAAAGAACGAACCTTACCATTTAGTTCCGCTTCCGATGGCAGATCCTGTTTTTGATGGGAAGGACAGATTACCTGCCACATATGCCAATTTTTCAATCATCAATGGAGCGGTTTTGGTTCCTTTTTACAATTCTCCCAAAGATCAGATTGCTGCGCAAATATTGCAGAATGCTTTTCCTGACCGGGAAATCATCGGAATTGATTGCAGTTCCCTGATTAAACAGCATGGTTCACTCCATTGCGTAACGATGCAATTTCCGCAAGGAGTTTTGTAATCCAAGGCAACCATTAATTAACTATTTTTGCCTGGATCTTTAAATAAAAGACATTCATAAATCAGCAATTAACCATGCTTAAAACAGGTTTAATACAACAGGCCAACAGTGCCGATACCGAAGCAAATAAATCAAAACTTGCCTCCGGCATCGCATGGTGTGCCGGGCAAGGTGCAAAACTGATTGTTTTGCAGGAGCTTCACAACTCTTTGTATTTTTGCCAGACGGAGGATACTACACTTTTCGATCTTGCAGAAACGATTCCGGGAAGTTCAACTGCTTTTTATAGTCAGATAGCCAAGGAACATGAAGTTGTACTCGTGACTTCCTTATTTGAAAAGCGCTCAGCCGGACTTTATCACAATACCGCAGTGGTGTTCGAGAAAGATGGAACGATTGCCGGGAAATACCGCAAAATGCATATTCCCGATGATCCGGCTTATTATGAGAAGTTTTATTTTACCCCAGGTGATCTTGGTTTTAAACCCATCCAAACATCTGTCGGAAAGCTTGGTGTTCTTGTTTGCTGGGATCAATGGTATCCCGAAGCAGCGAGGTTGATGGCGCTTGCAGGTGCTGAAATCTTAATTTATCCTACCGCGATTGGATATGAATCATCAGATCAGGAGGCTGAGAAGAAACGTCAGCTGGACGCATGGATGATTTCACAGCGTGGTCATGCCGTTGCCAATGGAATACCAGTGATTGCCGTTAACCGTACCGGTTTTGAACCCGATCCATCGGGACAAACCAATGGAATCACTTTTTGGGGGAACAGCTTTGTTGCCGGTCCGCAGGGTGAAATAGTGGCAGTTGCTCCGGAGTCCGAAGATGCCAATCTGATTGTGGATATCGATCTTCAACGATCCGAATCCGTAAGACGTTGGTGGCCGTTCCTGCGCGATCGCCGCATCGATGCTTATGGTGATTTGACAAAACGGTTCATTGACTGATAACTAGCCCTTCAAGCGGTTGCAAACCCTTGAAGCGGCGATAAAGAAAATTATAAAAAATCTTCCCTGATCGGAGAGAAGCTGTCAACCAATCTTGCCATTGGGGAAACCACCTTGATCGTGTGCTTTTTTCCTGACGGGATATAAAACAAATCTCCTTCCGACAGGTGCTGATCGGCTTCCCATTCACAATAAAGAATGATTTCTCCTTTAGCAATGTAGCAGGTTTGCTCATGTGGATGTGAATGATAGGGTTCGGCTTCGCTCCACGGACCATTCCTGAATTCAATCATCACTGTCATAATACCTTTCAGATAAACGACTTTCCGGAATATGCCGGTGCGAACCTCTTCCCATGTATCTTCTGAATATTTCTTTACTGCCATAATTGATTTGTTTAAAATTTAAAAATTTACCTACTGAACTTGCTGACCTTTTTTTCGATAAAGACAAGCAAAAAATTGCCACTAAGCCACTAAAGCCCTAGGATACACAACGTTTTACTGAACCATTCGTTTGATTCCATTCTTTATTAACGGAACATTAAAGTTAATCAAGTAACCAAGTCGTTTCCCGGTAAGCTTCAAATAAACTTCCTATATTATCCATCACGATACAGTTTATTACATTTTTTATTAATCCTTTGTGAAATCTTAGTGACCTGGTGGCAAAAACAAAACTTTTCTGCGCAAGTTCATCCTTTAACCTTCTACATTTAAGAACTTTATTGCAGACTTGAAAGTGTAAATTTATTGAATATTTTTCTTTACAGAAAAGAAATCGGCAATAGCTTCGAAAAATATGGTTATTTTGCAGATAATTTGATTGTTTAAACTTATTAATTAAGAACATTAGATGGGAAAAGTTTTGATCATTGGTGCCGGTGGTGTAGGAACCGTCGTAGCACACAAAATGGCTGGTCTGCCCGACGTTTTCTCGGAGATTATGCTTGCAAGCCGTACCAAATCGAAATGTGATGTAATTGCTGCGCGCATTGGCGGTAACAGGATTCAGACAGCTCAGGTTGATGCAGATCATGTTCCGCAGTTAGTTGAACTGATCCGTTCGTTTAAACCTGATCTGGTTGTGAATGTAGCACTTCCTTACCAGGATCTTACAATTATGGACGCATGTCTCGAAACGGGTGTTTCGTACCTCGACACGGCCAATTATGAGCCAAAAGATGAAGCTAAATTCCAGTACAGCTGGCAATGGGCTTATCACGAAAAGTTTAAGGCGGCCGGATTGACTGCAATCCTTGGTTGTGGTTTTGATCCGGGTGTGACAAGCATTTTTACCGCATGGGCTGCCAAATATGTGTTTGATGAGATCCAATACCTCGATATCGTTGATTGTAATGCAGGAGATCATGGAAAGGCTTTTGCTACCAATTTTAATCCCGAAATTAATATCAGGGAGGTGACACAAAAGGGAAAATACTGGGAAAATGGTCAATGGGTGGTTACCGAGCCCCATGAAATACACAAACCACTTACTTACCCTCATATTGGTGAACGTGAATCATATGTGATTTACCACGAAGAACTGGAATCGTTGGTGAAGAACTATCCAACCCTGAAACGGGCCCGTTTCTGGATGACCTTTGGTCAGGAATATCTCACTCATCTTCGCGTAATTCAAAATATTGGAATGGCAGGTATTAAACCCATTATTTATGAAGGGAAAGAGATTGTGCCGATCCAGTTCTTAAAAGCAGTTCTTCCTGCTCCTGAGGAGCTTGGTTCTAATTATAAAGGGGAAACCTCGATTGGTTGCAGGATCAAAGGGATCAAAGACAAGAAGAAAAAGACGTACTATATCTACAATAATTGCAGTCACGAAGCCGCTTATGCTGAAACCGGCATGCAGGCTGTCAGTTATACAACAGGTGTTCCTGCGATGATCGGTGCAATGATGTTTCTAAAAGGGGAGTGGAAAAGTCCGGGTGTCCACAATGTGGAAGAGTTTAATCCCGATCCGTTTATGGAACAGCTAAATCTGAATGGTTTACCCTGGTGGGAACTTCACGATGTCCCGCTTGAAATGAATTGAATATAAATAATAAATGCCCGCTACCAGCGGGCATTTATTTATTGAATTCTATTTGCGGCGCATATGGCAAAATTTTTACTATCAACCTTTACAGATGCGCCTTATATCCATTGCACATGGTCTTCCCCGGGTAAGCGAAGCGCCACCCGGGGTAGGTAATCGCATGAGATTCCGGCGCAACCGGACGCTCAACATAAAATTAACAATTCTTTGCGCCGGAAGAGACAAAGATTGAAAGAATCATCACCGTCATATGTACAAAATCCCTAAAATTTTCTTTTTTCTAACGAATGGCTGGATTGTAAGAGTATTATGAGCAATGTTTTGTTGCACTGGCGCATAGAACGGTTACTATCTGATGATCCGATTTAGATGCGCCGACTTCATTCTTTGCATTCCACCTCGGGTTGCGTTCACTTCGTTCCCTTACCCGGGGTTATTTAGATTTGACCCTTTCAGGGTCAGTGTTCATTGTCAATAAAATATAACCCAAAACCATTTCAAGTGACCTTTGCAGAAGCGCTTTTTATGTGATGATTATCTTATTTCATTCAGGGTGCGAAGTGCTATCTATCTTTTGATTATTCTACTTCTCATATGAACGAATCCCTTCGCTTTATCCTTTAACCTTTTCTTACGGACAAATCATGTGATAGATTTCGCCCCAGCCTGGAAACCCTCCGACATTACGGTCATCAATAAACAGATCTGCATTTATTTTACGGCTAATTGATACGTCGTATTCCTCTTCCGGATAGCTTTTATTCACTGCATAAAACTCGATTCCCTTTTTTTTGCAATAATTCACTGCCTCATCCAGCTTTTTACCAGATCTGAATGTCCATAGAATGATCTGGTGTTGCTTCTTCTGCAATTCTTTAATCGTTTCTATAGCAAATGGCAGTTCTTTTCCAATAGCGGGGTAACGATGTTCAACAATGGTTCCATCAAAATCAACTGCGATTATCATAGGCAAATCTTTTCAGAAAATGATTAATAATATTTATGGACTTTAGAGACGCGATTAATCGCGTCTCTAAAGTATTCGCTTCTCTGCATTAACCCATCTTTTTAAATGGGTTCTTTATAAACGCCACCACTCTTTCAACACCTTTTAAATGATGAATATCATCATAATAACCGGTATTTCCGTACTTGTATCCATACCCGTAACTTTCTGCTTTTAAATCATTGAGAACAATGCAGATCCGTTGCATCGTATCTTTGGCAGCCAGTTGGTCAATAAATTTCACCTGCGCTTTATGACTGTAAGCCTGACGGAGCAGGAAAAGGTTGGCATCACAGTATCTACCCGATATATTACCGTCGGTAACGATTGATACCGGGGGGTTATCGAGAATCACATAGTCAAAGGCAGTTTTTGCTTCGGCAATAAAACGTTCAAAACCTCCGTTCTCAAGAAGTTCCGCCGGATTTGGAGGTATTGGTCCTGATGAAACATAGCTGAGATTTTCGACCATCGTGGGGTGGACAATCTCACTAAACTTATTCTTGTTGATCAGGTAGGTACTTAGACCTTCCTGGAGATGATCCATCCCGAAGATAAGGTTTAACCGCGGTTTATGCATATCAACAGCAACGAGTAGTACCTTCTTTTTGTTCATCGCGATGATACAGGCAAGATTCAGCGAGATAAATGATTTTCCCTCACCCGGGATGGCAGAATGTACACCGATTACATTTTGTTCCTGTCCCCTGAGAATATATTGAAGATTGGTCCGAAGACTTCTGAATGATTCGGCAATTGCCGAACGTGGATGTTCATTCACGGCGAACTCTTTGTCGTAGAGGTTATGACTAATCATACCCACAATTGGAATCGCCGTAGCCCTCTCAATCTCCTCCCGGCTTTTAATGGTATCGTTGAAAAAGTCGGTGAGCAGGATAATGATCAGCGGTAGCCCCAGCCCCAGCATAAGTCCGATTAGCAGATTAAGCCGTTTATTGGGACCCACGATACCTGCGGTTTGCAGTCGTGCCTTGTCAATCACTTGTGCATCTGCCACATTTGAAGCTCTTGTAATCGCCGCTTCTGCACGTTTTGTGAGAAGGAAGGTATAAAGATCGTTATTAACATCGAACCGACGTTTGATATTGATGAGTTTCTGTTCGGTTCTGGGTAGTTGAGCCACCGATTTGTTTACATCACTGATTCTGTCTTTTATATTTTTAAGTTCTGCCTCTGAATTCGATTCCAGGTTTTTCAGGTTTTCACCCAGATTGCTCCGTGTCGATTTTATTTCCTTGTCAAGCATAACGATCGCCGGATTTTCATCCATTGCCGTATAGGATAGTACTTCGCGACGACTGTAAAGTTCTCCAAGTTTAAGCACCATCGTATTTAGCGACGGATCTGTAATCCCAATCACTGATGGGGAGACCGCTTGCTTCATCCCATTGGGGGTCGTAATGTAATTACTGAGACTACGGTAATATACAAGTCGCATCTCTGCAATTGCTTTTTCTGATTCAAGTTTTTCAAGACGGTTCATTACGATTCCCCCCTCCTGACTCAGATCGATGACCTGGTTTTCGGAGCGGAAATTGGTGAATGATTGTCCGGCAATTCGCAGTGAGTCGGCAATACCGGCCAGCTGGGCATCGATAAACTGAACTGTATTTTCTGAGGTGCGGTTTTTCTCGCGCAGGCCAAACTGGATAAAGACTTCAGATAATTGGTTCAGGAAATCTACCTCACGGGCGGGTTGGCTACCCCTTACGGTGAGTTGCAAAATCTCCGAAGTTTTCGTGGTGAGGTTTACTGACAGTTTAGCCCTGTAATTTAATGCCATACTGTTCATATCGTTAAACCAAAAATAGCATTTTGTGCCTGGTTTCAGATTTCCTTGCCCTTTTGAAAGCGTAAAACGGAAGTTGGGAGTTATAAAAGGGACATCCAGTTTTCCCTCCTGGCTGATCTCAATCGGATTGACTTTCCCTCCTTCGGTTTTCAAATCAAATTTACAATCAATCATGTACCGATCATCGGAAAGAACCGTTACATAAACCGGGATATAAGCGCTGTTTATTTGCGATTCAGCCGTAAATTCCCCGGCAGGTTCAGCCACCTTATACGGTTCGTTGTTGTAATATTCCTGGTCGACAAATCGCCCATCACCAAACCAGCTTGTCCGCCAGCCCAGATTTTCGATGGTCTGACGGTTTAAGTTGTACGATTTCAGAAGACCGATATGGTTGTCCATATTAACGGTCTTTCCAAGGTTCAGGCTTGCGAAAAGATTGTCAACGCCGGGAGATTTAGAGCCGTCGCTTACGAGAATACTCGTCTCGACTTGCCAGATAGACGTTGAATAGCGGTTGTGGATCCATGCGATTGAGAGACCCAAAAAACCACAAATCGCGAACCAATACCATTTACTGAGGATTCTGAACAGAAATTCCTTGATATTCAAGGGTTGTTCTTGTTCGTAATACTCCATTATTTCATCCGTGTGCTGCATTGCTATTTAATGGTATGTTGTAAAAAAAAAGGTTATTATGCCTCATAATTTCAAATTAATCTATTTTAGATGTTTTGCATGTCAGGTGCATACAGGGTTCGTTCTTCGTTTTATTTGATCTGCCTGCGCCGATTTGTACTTTAAATCTGAACCAGGGGAGGCATTCGCTTCGCTCATTTTCCCTGGTTAACAATATTTCACCCCACCGGGGTGATTTCAAAACATCGTCTATTTATTTAAGTCTATAAGTATTTATAGACAATTGTATTATCGAATTCAAAACATTTAACCTTAGTACCTGAAATACTGCAACAGTACCATCAGGGTTGTAACTCCGCTTAATAAAAATGAATAAACCGGTAAAGTAAGGTTTAGATTTTTCAGTTTGTCAGCATTCACATAGATCACATCATCAGGTTGAAGGTAATAAGCTTCGGAGGTGAGTAACTTTTTCTCCGAAAGGTCAAGCCGGTAACTTTTGCTTCCGGTAGGCGTGCGCCGCACGACAAGCAACTGACTGAGCCTTGCATTATCTGTAACCCCACCGGCCATTCCGATGGCTTCGAGTACCGTCATGCTGCTGCTGTAATTGTAATAGACACCCGGACTTCGGAGTTCTCCCAATACAGTGACTTTGAAGCTTAACACCTTTACCTGTACGCTCGCATCCTTCAGGTAGACACTGGCTTTCTCCTGTACAAAGACCTGAGCTTCAATCGCTGTTTTTTCGGCAACAGTAACGGCGCCAATTACCGGCAATATGATGGCTCCCGAAGGATCTACCGTATACCCGCTGATGTACTGACTGACCGGATTTCCATACGCTTGCTGTGTTCCACTTGATCCCGCGGTACTTTGCGTTGGATTAAAAATCTGATTAACTGCTGGATTAATGGTTTGAATATTCACATAGAGGTTATCACCCGGTTTAATCCGGTACTCGGGGGATGGTCCCGGAGCATTTTGTACCTCCAGATCTTTAATATCCCGAAGATAGAGTAAATCTTTCCTTGTTTTGCACGAAAAGCTGAGGGCTATCAGCAGCAAAATGGCAGTAATTCTAAAGGTATATAGCATATTGATCATCAATAAATGGATTGCATTTTTCATGTCGCAAATTTACGAAATACAGCGTTGCGATAAAATACAAGAAAAGATTAGTTGAAAATATAATAATCGACGGATTGATAAGAGATGACAGAGAGGGAGATTGCCGCACTTCGTTCGCAATGACAGGCGAGGGGGCGAGGGAGAGAAAGGATTGCCGCGCTTCGCTCGCAATGACAGGAGAAAGGGAGAGGGGGTGAAATAAATACCTTTGTCCGTTGACCTTTGTTGCCTTTGATTAATTCCCGGTTTGTCTGCATCTATTCATCAATTTCTAACCATTGTTTATTCAATTTTAATTTCTTAACGACGAGGCTTTATTTTGAAGGTCATAATAATTAACCGGAACATTCATTAGGACCTTTTCTTCGGTTACATCATGATCCAGCCGCTCGAAAGTAGAGTTTTGAGAGATAAACTCAGGAACCAGTTTTTTCATTTCGCTGACGAGCTGATCGTCTGTGGCACTTTTAAGCAGGTTCAGCAGTGAGATTACGCCATGATGAACCAATATAGGGTTGCATTCACGTGTCTTCCCAATCATGATTTTTTTATGATACGTGGGAAGGGTATTCTCTTTTGTAGCCATCAACTCTTCGAAAAGCTTCTCACCAGGTCTCAGACCAGTTTCTATGATTTCAATATCGCGTCCGGGTTCAAGCCCCGCCAACGTAATCATTTTCACTGCGAGGTCGTAAATCTTCATCGGTTTACCCATATCAAACACATAGATTTCACCGCCACTACCCATAAAGCCAGCTTCGAGTACCAACTGACAAGCCTCCGGAATGGTCATAAAATAACGGGTGATATCGCGGTGTGTCAGGGTGATGGGACCTCCCGCGGCAATTTGTTTTCTGAACAGGGGTACAACAGATCCGTTCGATCCAAGTACATTGCCAAAACGGGTAGTGATAAACTGCGTATTCATCCCTTCCAGCTGCGACTGCGACTGGATGTACATTTCGCAGATCCGCTTAGATGCGCCCATTACATTCGTCGGATTCACAGCCTTATCGGTTGAAATCATCACGAATTTCTTCACCTTGTAAGTGATTGACATCTGGGTAAGCAATTGAGTTCCTCCAATATTAACACGTATTGCTTCATAAGGGTTATCTTCCATCATCGGAACATGCTTGTAGGCAGCGGCATTAAAAACCAGATCGGGATGGTAGCGTTCAAAGAGCTGCACCATCCTGTGAAAATTGGTCACATCACCAATCGCAATTGCAAAGCGGGAATTGTTATATCCTTTGGTTAAAAGTTCATTTTGCAAATCAAAGAGTGCCGATTCAGCCTGGTCAACAATTACCACTATACGGGCATCAAATGCCAGGAGCTGCCTTACAAGTTCCGATCCGATTGAGCCTGCTCCGCCTGTAACAAGGATCACTGACTCTTTTAGTCCTCCCCGAATCCGCTCGGTATCAAGTGTGATCACTTCACGTCCAAGCAGATCTTCAATATTCATTTGGCGCAACTGTTTAGCATTCAGTCCTCCTGTGAGCCAATCGTTTACCGGCGGGATCTCCTTAATGACAATCTTTCGCTTTAAGCAAAGATCAATTAATTTATGCACCCTTTCTTCTGATATCCCCCCACGGTTAACTGCAAGAATAATTTCATCAATATGCTGTGGCTGAATTATTGTGCTGAACGCCTTACGAAGCGAATAGATCGGTATTCCTGCTTTCGCTTTTCCCTGTAAATGTTTGTTATCATCGATAAAACCAAACACCTTGTAATTCGGATTGACCGACCTTTCAAGCGCTGTCATCGTTACCTGCCCAAGTTCTCCGGCTCCCATGATCATTACACGAATCTCCTTTTTATTGTAAAGTCTGAGATTCTGATAAATCAGTCTGATTAACAATCGTGTCCAGGTCATCAGAAAAGCACTAAGAACAAAAAAGATGATTATGACTGAGAAAGGGATTGAAAATATGCTGTATAAACCATCAATCCGAGTAAGCAATGTAATGATGGTCAGTATGCCGGATGATAAAATAAGGGAGGAAACAATTCGTTGGATATCCCGCGTCGCTGTATGCCGGATAATTCCGTTAAACGGCTTGAAAATGACAAAGCCCCCAACGATAACAGGCATTGCAAAAAGCGTTTGCAAAATTACACGCTCCATTTTTATTGCGCTTGTATCGAAATTATACCGGAGATAATAACTCGCAAAAAAAGAAAACAGGACAATGAAAAGATCAAAAAGAAATACAACCCAACGGGGAAGGTAACGACTTGAAAGGTATTTGTTAAATTTAAGATACATATTTCTGAAAATTTCAAAATCAAACAATTAGCCAATCTGCCTATTGCTAATTTTTAAATGGGTTAGTTCAATATTTTAAATAAGTTTTTACTTTTCATTTTCAATGTTGTGATCATTCAATGATCATAACTGATAAGTTCTTCGATATTTTCAGTTTGATTTACCGGCGAACCGGCGAATATCTCTTTAATCACGCCGATTACGCGGTTCAGATCATCGTCGCTCAGGTTTGAACCTGAAGGAAGACATAATCCATGTTCGAACAGCAGATCTGATACGTTGGTTCCATAGAATGGCTTATCACAATGAACAGGTTGGAGATGCATCGGTTTCCACAATGGGCGACATTCGATATTTTCACCTTCCAGGGCAATCCGGATCTGATCGCGTGTAATGTCCCAACATTTTTCGGGATTTACCTGTATGCAAGTGAGCCAATAATTTGAATAAAAATCGGAGTTCGGCTCTTGCTGAAAGGTAATCCCTTTAAACATGGCCAGTTCGCTTTTGTAATAATTGAATATTTCGCGATGGCGATCAATATGATCATCGATCACCTCCATTTGCCCCCTGCCAATTCCGGCACAGACATTCGACATGCGGTAATTATATCCAGTCACTTCATGCTCTCATAATGAGGGGCACATTCACGTGCCTGGGTGGCCAAAAACCTTGATCTTGAAATCAGCCATTCGTCGTTCGAAACCAAGGCACCCCCTCCGGAGGTAGTAATGATTTTGTTTCCGTTAAATGAATAGAAACCCATTAATCCAAAAGTTCCTGTCGGTCTTCCTCTGAACCTGCTTCCCATCGCTTCTGCAGCATCTTCAATAACCGGGATTTTGTATCTCACGGCGACCGACATGATCTGATCTATCTTAGCCGGCATACCGTAAAGATGAACGAGAATGATAGCCTTTGGCTTTTTCCCTTTTGAAATGCGATCAATTATTGCACGCTCTAGTTGTTTAGGACACATATTCCAGGTATCCGGCTCGCTGTCGATCAGAATTGGCGTGGCTCCCTGGTAAGTAATTGGATTTACAGAGGCAGCAAAAGTGAAGGAAGAGACGATAACCTCATCACCTGTTTCAACACCAAGCATGATCAACGCAAGATGTAATGCAGCTGTTCCCGAGCTAAGTGCAGCCGTGTGATCCACTTCATTGTACAACGCTAACGCTTTTTCGAAAGCATCAACATTGGGACCAAGGGGTGCGATCCAATTGGTATCAAAAGCCTCTTTTACATATTTTTGTTCCGAGCCTCCCATGTGCGGAGATGCAAGCCATATTTTTTTTTGCATAAGAATAAATTTAAGTTAACTCAAGCACATCTTTATGATTCAACATAAAAGAAGGCAGTTCTGAATTAACGTATTTGATAGTTTTTATGCTCCATTTTGTTGTTTTTTTAGCACCTGTATTTATTAATTTCCATAAATTATCGAAATATCCATAATCTTATCTTTTAAATTTATGCGCGTCGAATTATGGACATTTGATCTAAAATTCTCTTTTAGTTATCTTATTTACCTATAATCATTCCCGATATCACGGATAAATTCTAAATAATCGTTGTAAGCATGGATTCGTTATTGTTTCTTTTAAAAGCAGGATTGAGATATTTGGATTAAAAAGGTTTTTTTTTGATCCAAAAAACTGGTATTTAATGCAGAAACAAGTTCAGAATAAATGCGTAATAAACTATTTTGTTTTCTGACTGGCAAACTATTTCCAAAATAATAAAGAACAAATGTAGTTTGATTTATCGCTAAAAGATAAATCGCTCAAATGTAAATAATTTTTTTATAATACTAATATTCAAATGAATTTTTCAGCACCAAAATGTAAAATTAATGTAAAATACATTTGATTTTTTTACACTGACTTTTGTGCTTTTTTTGTTTAGAAGAGATTGGGAACTGAAAGGATCGTACAAACCTTAAGTTGAAATGGGCTGTAATCGTAATAATTGCTGAATCAAACCTGCTATTTCAATGAATCCTTGAAAATTCAAAGTCGACTATGTTCCCGTTAACCTGCAGGGTTACCCTGAAATAGATTAAGAAACCATTTTTAAATAGTTTCTTAATCTATTGCTTATCTAGTCTTTTATACAGCGGACGGACAATCCGTTTCCCTTAAAAACCGGAGCCCTGTCTACCTTGCCGCTGCCATAATACAGCGAGCGGAAAAAAGCGCTGCCGGCATCTTGTTCGGTAGAACTCCAGAACAGGCTATAACTACCCATCTTATTGAAGGTACCATCGCCGATTCGGTTGCCGTCCGGAAGTGCTGAAAAGAGGCTGTTGTTATTACTTGACGGATCGTTTCCAACATTGCCTGCTGTAGCAGATGAATTCCATCCTGTAGTTTCTGCCATTGATTTTGCGATGTTGTTGCCGGTTCCCAGGTAACCATAGCCTGTACTGGCTAGGTAATCAGTTAACAGTGTCCATTCGGCATCGGTGGGCACATGCCATCCTGTCGGGCACAATTTCCCCGAATTTACAGCGTACCAGTTATACAATGCGCTGGAAGTGTTTTTATTCGCGGCATCGTTGTTATACCAGCAATAACCGGGGGTAACAAGACCGCTCCAGGCAGTATTTGCACCTATATTCGGAATGGCAGTACCATCGTTGTATTTGGTTGCCCGCAGGCTTTCGACCATCCATATCTGTGTGCCGATTTTTACCGTGTGATAAACATTCGCATCAGCGTCTGTAACCGTAAGTCCTGCAACACTTGGATATAAAATAACCATTCTTTCAGAACCGTAAGTTGTGCCTGTTGAATTGGTGGCATAAGCCCTCACGTAATACATTGTATTAGCGTTTAGGTCTGCAATATCACTTGTGAAAACACCTGTTCCTGTACCATCGGTGGTTTTGAAATTGGCAGTTGTCGGATTTTGTGAGGTGCCCCAGCAAACGCCGCGTGCCGATATTACAGAGCCGCCGTCATTCGTGATTGTTCCGCCACCTGTGCACGAAGAGTAACCAAGCTCTGAAAGCGCGGTAGTTGTAATTGTAGGTGCAACTACCGGCAACGTTGTAAATCCAACCTGGGCGCTATAGCCTGTTCCGGCACTGTTGGTGGCATAAGCCCTGATGTAGTAAGTTGTGTTGCCTGTCAGACCGGTTACGGCACTTGTAAAACTTCCTTTTCCGGTACCTTCCGTTGTTTTGTTATTGTCGATGGTCGGATTTGGAGTGGTGCCCCAGCAGATGCCACGCGCAGTTATATCAGCACCCCAGTCAGAAGTAATTGTACCGCCGCTGATAACAGAAGTTGCAGTGATCCCAGACAAAACTGATGCAGTGAGATATGGTGTATACAGCAAGGTCGAAAATGTAATCTGCTCACCATACGAAGTACCCATCGAATTAGTGGCATAAGCCCTTACGTAGTAAGTAAGGTTAGGTGTAAGCCCAGTCAAACTGGCTGTGAAAATGCCGGTACTGGCCGCATCAGCAGTGGTTTTGCTGTTTGCAATTGTCGGGTTTTGAACGGTACCCCAGCAAATTCCACGCGCGGTTATGGGTAATCCGCCATCGCTTGTTATATTCCCGCCACTTTTTGCAGAGGATATTGCAATTGCAGATATTTCAGTGGTGGCGATCACAGGCAGGATGGCTTTTGTGGAGGTTGTTACCTGGGCGCCATAACCGGTGCCGATACTATTTGTAGCATATGCCCTGATATAATAGACTGCACCCGGAAGCAAACCCGTAACAGTGCTTGTAAAAACGCCAACTCCATCGCCATCCGTTGTTTTGGTGTTCGCGATTGTCGGATTTGCAGTCGTGCTCCAACATATACCTCGGGCTGTTACCGGTGATCCTCCGTCTTTGGTGATATTACCTCCGCTGGTCATTGATCCGGTTGTGCCAACGACTAATTCGGTTGTTGTTAAAACAGGCGCTAAAGCCAGTGTTGTGAAGGTGGCCTGGGCGCTGTAAGCGGTTCCCAATTCATTTACGGCGTAGGCCTTGATATTATAGATAGTGCCGGATGAGAGGCCTGTTATCGGGCTTACGAAAGCGCCGAAGCCATTGCCGTTGGTGGTTTTACTGTCCTTCGTTGTAGGGTTCTCAGCGATGCTCCAGCAAACTCCGCGTTCTGTAACGGTTGTGCCATTCCCATTAGAGATTACTCCCCCGGAACTGGCTGTGGCGTCGGTTATACTTTTTATTTCAGCAATTGTAACGGTAGGTAAAGTCTTAATGATTTCCTTCTTACAACTGATCATCGGGGATAACAGCAGTCCTGCGAGGAGAATTGAGTAAATCGCGGATTTCGTTTTCATAGATGTGGTGGTATTAGGTAAAAATTATGCTGCAAAAGTAATGAATTATTCAATACATTGGTTTTTAATTGTTAATATTCAATAAAAATAGATAAAGATCCGTTTTGATCCCCAAAAAGTAAATTAAAATTAAATATTCATTAGAAAATAAAGCAGGATTGGGTAATTGGTCAATGTGGCAATTCATGCAGATGTTGATGTTGGATTTTGAATTGACTCCTGCTTTAGCTGGAGGATCTGATAATAAAATCCCTGATAGGCTTTAGCCAAAATTATTTTCACAGGAACAAATCTTCAAATGATATTTCCCACTATTTTGGCTAAAGCCAATTTGTATTTAATCTCTTTGTCCACTGGCTAAAGCCAGTGGCAATTCAGCTAAAGCCAGAGGCCATTCATATGAATGCGATGTTAATTGAATTGCCTCCTGTTTTAGCTGGAGGATCTGATAATAAAATCCCTGATAGGCTTTAGCCAAAATTATTTTCACAGGAACAATTCTTCAAATGATATTTCCCACTATTTTGGCTAAAGCCAATTTGTATTTAATCTCTTTGTCCACTGGCTAAAGCCAGTTGCAACTCAGCTGAATGCGATGTTAATTGAATTGCCTCCTGCTTTAGCTGGAGGATCTGATAATAAAATCCCTGATAGGCTTTAGCCAAAATTATTTTCACAGGAACAATTCTTCAAATGATATTTCCCACTATTTTGGCTAAAGCCAATTTGTATTTAATCTCTTTTATCCACTGGCTGAAGCCAGTGGCAATTCAGCTAAAGCCAATAGCAATTCAGCTGAAGCTGGCGACAATCCAACTTATTGAATATCATAAAAGGTCATTAATAATTAATTTTTCAGGATCTTGTCTGGAATCAAAAAATGTTAGAAGGTATATTTTTTGATTGTTGTCGTCTATTTTGTAGTAGAAAGAATTGTTTTTATCGACGATGGCTCTTCTTACATCTTTGTTTCTAGTAGAAGCAGTAAATATTTCCGGATTTTTCCGAATTGCATTTATAGTAATAAGGGTTCTCTGATTAAACTGAATCATTTCCTTTTTGGTCCAATTTGCATTTAGATATTCAATAACCGAATAAAAAGTGATCTTTGCTTTTGCTGACCAAATAACGTCCATGTCAGAATCCGTATTTTTGTTTGGCTTCCTGAATTACCTGTTCATGTGTAAATATATTTCCTTTTTCAATATCGTGGATCCCTTCTAGTATCGAGTCCTGAACTTCGGGTGGCAATTGATCCCACCAGTCATTTTCCACTTCTTTCTGAAAAATTGTATTTATTTTTAAAAGAATTGATGGGTTTTTTGTGTTTAGGATTTTTTGAACCAAATCTAATTTTAGGGCCGGAATATCCATAATCTGCTATATTGATGAGAACCATTGTAAAATTATAAACTATTTTGGCAATAACTATTCAGGTGGAATAACATGCTATTAAAAATATCTCTTTTTAAATGTTGAATTTTAATTTGGCTTTTTAATTGGTGATTTTGAATTGCCTCCTGCTTTAGCTGGAGGACCTGATAATAAAATTCCTGATAGGCTTTAGCCAAAATTATTTTCACAGGAACAATTCTTTAAATGATATTTCCCATTATTTTGGCTAAAGCCATTTTGTATTTAATCTCTTAATCCACTGGCTGAAGCCAGTGGCAATTCAGCTAAAGCCAGTTGCAATTCAGATAGAGCCAGGGGTCATTCTTGTGAATGCGATGTTAATTGAATTGCCTCCTGCTTTAGCTGGAGGACCTGATAATAAAATTCCTGATAGGCTTTAGCCAAAATAGTTAACACAGGAACAAATCTGTAAATGATATTTTATTATTTGGCTAAAGCCAATTTGTTTTTAATCTCCTTATCCACTGGCTGAAGCCAGTGGCAATTCAGCTAAAGCCAGTTGCAATTCAGATAGAGCCAGGGGTCATTCTTGTGAATGCGATGTTAATTGAATTGCCTCCTGCTTTAGCTGGAGGATCGGATATTAAATTCGGCTTTAGCCAAAATAGTTAACACAGGAACAATTCTTCAAATGATATTTCCCATTATTTTGGCTAAAGCCAATTTGTTTTTAATCTCCTTATCCACTGGCTGAAGCCAGTGGCAATTCAGCTAAAGCCAGAGGCAATTCAGCTGAAGCTTTGGTCAATCGACCGAAAGCCTGCGTTGTTTCCCGGTCTTTTCCCTTGTTAAACTTCCGGCAAAAATCTGATCGTATTTCCGGTTTTGTTCCGGGTTTTATATTCTAATCTTCTGTCCTCACAATCTCGCCCAAAGCAGTCCAACATATTCATGAATCGCTGCTTCCATGCGGAACACGTTTTCTGATCCCGGGATAAATGCTTTAAAAGGGTGCGGATCTGTCCCCTTCTTATTCATATAGTTGGTTGGTGCTGCGGTTGCATGGATCCCTTCATGACTGAAAAGGTACATTGAACGCGGTATATGGATTGCGTCGGTTACAAGGTATAGTTTATTCTGATTACCAAAAGTTAATGCATATGTTGCAGCTTCGTCAGCGGTGTTTTTTGTTGATGTAAACTGATAAATATCTTTCGCTGATACGCCAAGAAAACCGGCAGTTTGGGCCAGAATAACGGCCTGACTTTCTGATTGTTCTCCTTTGTCTCCCGAGAATATCAGTTTGCTTCCCGGAATAGCATGGTACAAACGGATCCCTTCAATTAGCCGCTCTAACGCTGAATGTGACAACTGACTGTTTGGAGGAAGTGACCGGTCGTCTGTATGTCCTGCACCAAGCACCATAATATAAACCGGGACAGCTGATACTGTATCATCGATTGTAAGCAGCGGTGGATAAGCGCGCTCGAGAAAACCAACCATTGCCTTTGGTAACCAGGCTGTGGTGATTAAACCTAACCAGCAGATGGTACTAATCAGGCAAATACGTACCAACCGTTTTTTCTTCAGAAAGTAACCTGCGATTCCAAGTAGAATCATCAACCAGAGTATCGGCAGTGGCAGGATCAAGGTAGATAGGAAATTGTGCATTGGGAAAGGGTAATTAGGTGATTGCCACGCTACGCTCGCAATGACAGGAGGTTGCCACGCTGCGCTCGCAATGACAGGAGGTTGCCACGCTACGCTCGCAATGACAGGAGGTTGCCACGCTGCGCTCGCAATGACAGGAGGTTGCCACGCTGCGCTCGCAATGACGGGCGGTTGCCACGCTGCGCTAGCAATGACAGGAGGTTGCCACGCTGCGCTCGCAATAATTTTACCGCAACGTGATCCCTCCATCAATTTTAAGGGTACTGCCTGTCATCCATTTGGTGGCATCCGATAATAAATAAATCGCAGCATAGGCGATCTCTTCCGGTGTTCCGTAACGACCCAACGGATAATTGCTGATATCCTTCTTCAGATCGTCATCAGAAAGAGCACTCGTTAAATTTGTTTTAATCATCCCTGGTTCGATCGCATTTGCCCTGATCCCGGATGATGCAAGTTCAAACGCAATCCCTTTCATATAAGAGTTGATGGCCCCTTTCGAAGCCATGTACATGATGTTTCCAAGTGAAGCAAAAGATGTGGCAACTGAAGAAATAAATACAACAGAGGAGTCATCCTTTAAAAGTTTTCTTTTGTACAACTGCTGTGTTAACAGGGCAGGGGCGTAAAAATTAATTCTCATCAACTCCTCCAGTTTTTCCTCCTTAATGAATTTCAACGGTAGTCTTTTAATAATTCCTGCACAATGTACAACACCATCCAGGCCGGGTAGGTCTGTTAATAAGCGATCTAAACCGGTTGAATCCGAGAGATCCGTTCTAATCATACGGTGGCTGTCACCAGTCAACTGATGATAGGTTTCCATTAAACGTTCCTCATTCCTTCCGGTAATAATCAGCTGAGCTCCAACTTTAGAACATTCAATAGCAATTGCCTGGCCAATCCCCGATGATGCGCCGGTTACCAGAATTGTTTTGCCTTCGAGCGAGAACGGGTTATTCATGGTGCGAATTTAAACGAATTAATACGAATGAAGAACGAATTGCATCCTTGTTCAATGATCAAATTACCTTGAGTAATAGAAAAGGTGAAACGAGCATGGTACAAATACCGCAAAAGAAGATGAATCGAAGATCAGCGAAGCTAATTGAAAATCAGCGAAGCTAATCGAAGATCAGCGAAGCTAATAAACTCATGCGAGTTCCATGAGCGGGCACCTGGAATTTACGGGATTATGCTCTTCGATCCAAAAGATATACAGCAACTTAATAGTAATATATACGAATGAATATATGACATTTGTTTATTCTTATCACTTAAGTATAGTGAATTAAATGATGTCGTATTTCTTGAATTGAGACGATGGATAAATCTATTTCTTACTTTGCGGACTCGGCGTCTTTGCGTGAACCTAAAGACAAAGTCGCGCAAAGATTTCTATGGTTTGACCAAACGTTCTTTGAAATATTTTTATGCTATTTGATATTCTACTTGATAAGGCGTACCTCTTTTTATTACTGAGCACAACCGATGAAGTACTTTATTCCGGA
>Ga0209386_1000111_pt1 | contig 41872 bp, 33 predicted proteins | sample NGEPertwo_FD_184510 | JGI IMG/M metagenome (GOLD analysis project Ga0209386, IMG submission 184510) | Arctic peat soil microbial communities from the Barrow Environmental Observatory site, Barrow, Alaska, USA - NGEE Permafrost154B-two... | ecosystem: Environmental > Terrestrial > Soil > Wetlands...
TGAATGGCACAATAAGAACAGGTTCTGTTACAACCTTCGGATATCTTCAGATAAGCGTAATGCGAAGGTGTTGTCAGGTAGCGTTGTCGTGACAACGACATTTTATAATCGGCTTTAAGATCTTCAACCATCTTCCGGACCTGAAATTTGCCGTAAAACCCGTCAACTTCAGGAATTTCAGCAATCAGATCATCTTTATATCTTTCAGACAAACAGCCAAATACAAAAATCTTATCAATCAATCCCTCTCTTTTGGCTTCAGCGTATCCCAATATCGTGTTCACAGATTCCTCTTTGGCATCAAGAATGAAACCACACGTATTAATAGCAACAATGCGCGCATCCGAATCTTCGGAATCGTGTGACACTTCGTAACCATTCGCCGCCATCTGGGACAAAAAAAGTTCAGAATCGACCAGATTTTTTGAACATCCCAACGTGACTACATTGATCTTCTTTTTCATATATTTCTATATTACAAACAATTGCATAAAAAACAAAAGGATGCACAATGGCATCCTGATTTTATGCAAGTTGTGTTTACTTCAATTAAACAACGAATCGACAAATTCGTTGCGGTGAAAAATCTGTAAATCTTCGATTCCTTCGCCAACACCTATATATTTTACAGGAATTTTAAACTGATCGGAAATGCCAATCACTACTCCCCCTTTTGCGGTTCCGTCCAATTTTGTTAATGCCAGGGCAGTCACTTCGGTAGCAAGCGTGAATTGTGTAGCTTGTTCAAAAGCATTTTGTCCTGTAGAACCATCGAGAACCAGTAAAACTTCGTCGGGAGCACTGAGGTAAACCTTTTGCATCACCTTTTTAATTTTAGATAACTCATTCATCAGGTTGACCTTATTATGCAAACGACCTGCAGTGTCGATAATGACCACATCGGCACCCATCGCTTTAGCCGATTGTAAAGTGTCGAAGGCCACAGATGCAGGATCAGAACCCATGTTTTGACGAACCAGCGGAACACCTACCCGATCGGCCCAGATCTGTAATTGCTCAATCGCAGCAGCTCTGAATGTATCAGCAGCACCCAAAACGACTTTCTTACCAGCACCTTTAAACTGATGCGCCAATTTCCCGATTGTAGTAGTTTTGCCCACACCATTCACACCAACAACCATAATTACATAAGGTTGTCCGGTTTTAGGAAGGTCAAAATCCGATACATCAGTTGAGTTGCTTTCAGCCAATAGTGCAACGATTTCTTCTTTGAGTATCCGGTTTAACTCCGATGTACCCACATATTTATCTGCAGCGACTCTTTTCTCGATTCTTGTAATAATCTTCAAGGTTGTCTTCACACCAACATCAGCCGAAATCAGGATATCTTCAAGGTTATCAAGAACCTCATCATCAACAGTGGTCTTGCCAATAACAGCCCTTGAGAGTTTTTTAAATACACTCTCCTTGGTTTTTTCAAGACCCTTGTCCAGACTTTCTTTCTTTGACCTGGTGAAACTGAATATTCCCATAACAAAATGATATGAAGCAACTTAAACTAAATAGTTCAGAAACGCAAAACGCTGAAACGTTGTTTATAAAAAAAGAGCTCCCATCAATAACGACGAAAGCTCTTTTCCTACATAAGATGTAGATTATTTACTTTTGAAATAATCAGCTACTGCTTCGTTGGGAATAATTTCCTCTACGAATTTGTAGGCTCCGGTTTTTTCAGATTTAACCATTCTGATAACTTTGGAATAGGTTTTACCGGCCCCTTTTTGAAGTGATGCGACTACTTTCTTTACTGCCATAACTCAATTTATTTAATTTCCCGGTGAACGGTAATACGTTTAAGAATTGGATTGAATTTTTTCAGTTCCAGGCGTTCCGGTGTATTCTTCCGGTTCTTTTTGGTCACATAGCGGGAAGTTCCGGGTTGTCCGCTAGCCTTGTGTTCTGTACACTCCAAAATGACCTGTACTCTGTTACCCTTTTTTGCCATTGCTTAGTAACTTATTAAATGGTTTCTAAATAACCTTTGGCTTTTGCTGTCTTTAAGGTAGCTGCCAATCCGTTTTTATTTATTGTTCTCAACCCTGCGGCTGTAACATTCAATTTGATCCATCTATCCTCTTCGGGCAGATAGAACTTTTTGGTGAAGATATTCACCATAAATTTCCTATTGGTTCTCCGTTTTGAGTGAGAAACATTGTTCCCAAACATTACTTTCTTACCTGTTATTTGACAAACTCTCGACATTTTGAGTATTTTTTAGCTTTCTTTCTACAATTTTCAAACAGTTCGCAAAGTAAAGCCTTTTTGTTTAAATAATCAAACACTTGACCTCTTTTTTATCGTTAGTTTCTTCTATTTATGATAAAACACGAATAACATTTGTTAATCAGACAGATACAAAATAATTTCAGCGACCGAAACGATTGAAAACAAACTTTATATTGAAATCAAAGGATCTAAACCATTCTAATGCATACAAAAGTTCAGGGAAAGGAAGCCGGAAGACGAAAGTGAGCCATCAGTTGCCAGCTGCCAGTAGTCATCATTGAATCGAAATCAATAAAAATACATTTGCACATTGTAGGATCAACTCTTTCATTAATTTTGGTAAATCATTAAAAAAATAATATTGAAAGATTCAACATTCAAATACTACCCCACATTCTGGCAGGCGACTAACCTGATTGTGGTTTATATCTTTATTCAAACAATCATTGATTTTCCGTTGGCAATTTATGATTACAATCATGGAACCGACTGGTTGTATCAGCCATGGATTAAAGTCCCGGTTTTTCTGGGTTCTACCTTATTGATACTTTATCTCGGATATTACTATTCAGGGTTAAAATTCAACCAGGTTTTTTCGTTTAAACTGTTTAATCTACTGATGATTCCATCGATGATTGTCACCTTTGGCGGATTACAGTACTTTTTGAATGAGATAAATATTCATTTCGAAAAAATCCTTCCGCCACCAGCATGGTTTATGGAGCTTTTTTCCAGGCTTTTTGACTCTGATTTGGGAGTCTGGGGTGGAATTCTCCGTATTGTGATCATTGCTCCAATCGTTGAAGAACTAATTTTCAGGGGTGTAATTATGGCAGGATTTTCGCGGATCTACCATCCGGTTTTTGCCATTTTATTTTCTGCCCTTCTGTTCGCGCTATTTCACCTAAATCCCTGGCAGTTTCCGGCAACATTCACATTGGGTCTGATACTTGGTTGGATCCGGATTCGGACTGGATCAGTTCTTGCCTGTATTGCAGGACATGCCATTCACAACGGACTTATTTTCCTTTCGGTTTTTTATTATAACGATTTAAAAGACCTCTCATTCATGCAATCAGGAGTATCCATTAACTACGGAATTCACTTTGGGCTTCTGGCAATCGGGATTACATTGATTTGGTTCTTCACCCACAAGAGAGCGAAAAACCAAATTTAAGCAGATAAATTACCGAATGAATTGGTCCTACCTGACTTCCAGTTCATCTTTCGATGGTAATGCTGAAAAGGATTGATGAGGTTCTGTCTGATACCAGAATGCAACTGAAGCAATGTCGTCCTGCAAAGGTAGATATCGGCCATTACCTGTCCAACCCAAAGCCTGTATTGTTACTTTAAGATCCTTTTCGAAGCGGATCGGATCGGTAATATGCCAGCGGTAGAGTCCGAATCGTTGGTTTGCACGATAAGCCCCATCGGGACGAATTACCTGGTGCAAACCGGAATATGGTGTACAAAATTCGGTATATTTTCCATTTCGATCAAAATTATATGAACCACAGAAATAATCCTCAGTACCGGTTCCACAAATCGTAGGAAACTCCTTATCGCCATCCATGAAAAATTTGATTTCACCTTCTCCCCACCAACCATTATTGTTTACCTGCCAGGCGAGGTAAGTGCCTACATATTGACCTTTTCCTTTGATCTGATCGACAATCGTATATACATCCTTATATTTCAATGGATTGGTGCGATGAAACTGAGCATGAAAATAGGAGGCATTCTTTGGAACCTCAGTCAGGCAATAGTCAATCTGATAATAGAGACTCATCTCCTTCTCATCAAGGTTCTGCATTGTAATTTTGCATTTTTTCCGGAAAGGCATTTGCCAGTAACAATTAAATGCACTGCCCGGATTCACACATATAGCCAGTGATTGCAGAGGCGCGTATTCGCCCCATCCCATGCCAAAAAAATCACCAACAGGACACTCGACCGATGGATCTTTCTCATCATCCCAGTAAATTCGGAGGATTGAAAATCGCCAGGTTCCTGTCGGCGTCATCCAGATATGGTTAATAGCTCCCGAACCATCAATTTCGGCAAGCGTAAAAGTCTCACCTTTAGCAATTTTTATATACGGGTTAACTTTCCATCCTTGTCCAAGATCACGTGCAGCATTCGAGGCTGATCCTTCGCCCAGTTTCGCCATTCCGCCCCTCCCCTTTTCTCCTGAGAAGTTCTCCGGACTGATTGAGCGGCTTTTAGCATCAGAAAGGAGAAACAAATTTCCCATGTTATTCTGAATACCATCGAACAGAACATTCTGACTAAACAGCGAACCAATACCCAAAGTCATTAACAACAGCAATGCAACTATTTTTTTCATACTTTTATGTGTTAAAGTTGGGATAAAACTAATAACTTTTTTAATATCAGGCAACAAGGAATCAGTTAAACAGACGCCAAATATCGGATCACTTTTTACAGAAATTCGACTCTATGTTAATAAAAATTCGTTAAATTTGCGGTTGTTATGAAAATAACATCGGGGTGTAGCGCAGCTTGGTAGCGCGCGTCGTTCGGGACGACGAGGTCGTCGGTTCAAATCCGGCTACCCCGACTAAATGGGAATCCAAAGCCCATCAAAAGACCACAAATCATTGATTATGTGGTCTTTAATTTTTTATCTCATATCAAATTAAACCAATCAAAATCAGTTCGTATGAGACCTATCCGGTGACCTTTTTTAATTTATACCTTTAGGTCACCGGATAGGTCACTGATGTTGTTGTATATATTTGATAAATAAGATTTTACAGCCATTTAAATTAGCTCGTTTTGAGACGATTTTGATTGCTTTTCAGCAAATTATTAGTTTGAGGTCACCGTTTAGGTCACCAATGTTGCTGTATATACTTGTATTTTAGATTATTACAACCATTAAATTTAGTTCGCTTGAAGATTTGGATTGCTTTTCAATAAATCTTGACTGTTCTCTTAAGGTGTAGTTGATGATTTTTTTAAAACATAAATATTTAAATGAAATTGATATGAAAAACGTTTCTTTTGGAATTCACTTTGTTCTAAAACAGAACAAAATAATCAGCGGATTAGCACCAATTTATATCCGCGTTACTGTCGATTCAAAACGATGCGAAATATCTACCAAACGCAAGATTCGCATCGATAACTGGAATCTTGGTAAGGGAATGGCAAAACCTATTTCGATCGAAAACAAAGAATTAAACACCTATTTGGAACAATTAAGAACCATGATGGTGCAATATTACCAGGAGCTGGTAATCAATAAAGCTGAAATCACGGCAGAAATCATTAGAAATAAATATTTGGGAGTTGATGATTCTGACATGACTTTATGCAAGCTCATAGAATATCACAATACAGTTTGCAAGGAAACATTAAGTTGGGGTACTCTAAAAAATTATTTTACCACCAAAAAATACATTGAGCTTTTTCTTAAAGAGCACTATAAAGTTTCTGACATTTTCCTTACAAGCCTTAATTACAAATTCGTTGCAGATTTGGAACTTTTCTTAAGAAAGCATACTTTGATTGCGAACCAAAGACAAATGGAAAACAATACGGTAATGAAACATATAGAGCGGTTAAAAAAAATGATTCAAATGGCTATCCGGTATGAATGGCTGGAAAAGGATCCATTTATTGCTTTTCAACAAAAGTTTCATCATTTCGAAAGAGGATACCTTACTGAAGAAGAATTAAAAAGGATCGAAGAAAAAGCATTTTCCATTTCAAGACTGCAATTCGTTAAAGACCTTTTTATCTTTAGCTGTTACACTGGGTTAGCGTATACTGATGTGATGCATCTAACACCTGAACACATCCAGATTGGAGTCGACAAGGAACTTTGGTTAATAACTAGTAGGGAGAAAACAGACACTTCAGTAAAGATCCCAATCCTGCCAGTAGCAATGGAAATTATCAATAAATACCGAAATGATATCAAAGCTCAGATGCAAGACCGCTTATTCCCAAATATTGCTAATCAGAAGTTAAACAGTTATTTAAAAGAAATAGCAGATCTTTGTGGAATAACCAAGAATATAACGTTTCATTTGGCCAGGCATACATTTGCCACTACAGTAACACTTACAAATGGTGTCCCCATTGAAACTGTTAGTAAAATGCTTGGACACACCAAAATTTCAACTACGCAGATTTATGCAAAAGTGATTGAGAAAAAAGTAGGTGAGGATATGAGTAAGTTGAAAGAGAAATTGAGGGTAAAATAAGCAATGTAAAATTTGGTTTCATTTCCGAATCATAAGGACAATCCCACCCCAAAAAACCGGAAATTATCTTGCAAGTTTTGATCAAAAGGAGAGAATTAAAAATGCTGATTTGCTTACCAAAATCTTAAATTAGGTGCAGTAGATATTAGACTAGGAGCCCCGTTAATTACATTATGAACCCAAGAAAAGGATATCGATATATATGTCGGTATCCTTTTCTTTTTTGTATTTAATGCCGGATTATGCGCTTTGTGTTTTAAAAATCAAAAATATTTTAAATGAATATATTTATTCAAATACTATTTGTTTTGATGAATTACATTGAAATACTGTGCTATATGGCTTCACAAATGTTTTATTTGTTCTGATTGTGCCCAATTGTGCCAATACTGTTAACATTTATTAGTTTTTATTTGTATCTGTTTTCACATTGATATATCAGAGATTTTTCGATTCTGATATACTTATTAACCACTTATCAAAAGGTAAAAGTAAAAGTTGTAATTTACCATATCATGTGTCTCCAAAAATTAACATTATTTTGTTAATTTTGACATCACAATATTCACATTTAGCCGAATAAAATGGCCGAAAAGCACGATGATCATAGTTTAGTTCAGCTACTGCAAGAGGGAAATGTTATTGCATTTGATTCACTTTTTAAGGTTTACAGCTCCAAGTTATTTTACTTCGCTCTGAAATACATAAAAAATGAGAGCGATACTGAAGAACTTGTTCAGGAAGTATTCGTGCAAGTCTGGGAACATCATCATACCTTGAAATCGGAGTTGTCATTCAAATCGTACCTTTTTACGGTTACATTAAACAAAATTCGGAAACATTTTAACAAAAAGGCAATTTCACTTCGTTACCTTGAAAGCCTTGAGCATGACCCAGAACTGACAGATAATGAAAAGATTCAGGGCGAAAATTATGAATCTCTTCTTCAACAGGTCTACTTCATAATTGATCAAATGCCCCCCCGCCGTCGTGAAATATTTATGAAAAGTAAACTGGAAGGTAAAAGTTCAAAAGAGATTGCTATCGAATTGGATATTTCATATGGAACAGTTGATAACCAGGTTTCAGAAGCGCTTAAGTTTATTCGTTCCAAAATAAATAATGAAAACTTAGCCTTCATGCTTTTTGCAGTTTTATTTTTATATTGAATAAATTCGGATAATCTATTTATCTGACAATATAAAGCAATTTCCTTTTTCAAATTTAATATTCATACTTTTTATTTCTTTGATAATGTAATAGATAGCAAATAATTTGGAAAAACATCAAAAATACCCATTAGAAATTACAGTTCATTGGATATAAGTTAAGATTTTATGAAAATACTTGCAGACTATTCTCTTTAAAAAAAAATCTTGGCTGGCACCTTACAACAATGAATGAACATTTACAATATTTAGTCCAAAAGCATTTCGAAGGAAAACTAACCATAAAAGAAAACATTGAGTTTTCGGAACTATTGGCTGACCAAAAGAATCTTGAAGTTGAACATTTACTGGATGATACCTGGCGGTTGCAACTTAATTCAGAAGCCTTTCCTGACCGAAATTTAACATCCGTTCTCGATAAAGTACACCACCATATTCGACTAAATGAAAACATTAAACCGAAACAATTGACCTGGGGACAATCCTTTCAACGTGTTGCCGCTATTTTGATTATTCCACTTTTATTATCATTTGTCGCATATTCGTATTTTCAAAACAAAAAAACAGCGAACATCATTTCTTATGCGGAAATTCAGTGCCCATTAGGGGTTCGTGTTAAATTCCAGTTACCTGATGGATCGACCGGATTCCTTAATAGCGGTTCAAAATTAAAATATCCGGTTGTATTTTCTAAACAAAGAACAGTTGATCTCACCGGTGAAGCCTATTTTGATGTCGTCCATAACGAGGATATTCCTTTTCATGTAAATACCCGAAATCTGGATATAAAAGTTTTGGGAACTACATTTAACGTGATTGCAAATGAGGATGAAAAAATCGAGGAGATCGTTTTACAGAATGGAAAAGTTAATGTTTTGTCTAAAAACGGTAAACAACTGGCAGTACTTTTACCCAATGAGCAATTGACCTTAAATACTGAAAATCAAACCTTCATAAAAAAAGATATAATTGCTGCACAATATATCTCATGGAAAGAAGGCAAACTTGTTTTCAGAAATGAAAATATGCAACAAGTAGCATGCAGATTAAGTCGGTGGTACAATGTCGAAGTATTGGTCGAAGGTCATTTGCTAGACGATTATACTTTTCATGCAACATTTATTGATGAGCCACTTGATGAAGTGCTAAAACTAATTTCAATCACTACGCCAATCACTTATAAAGAAGAAAGGAGGACTAGCGATAAGGAAGGAATATATCTGAAAAGGAAGATAATTCTTCGGGTCAACAAATTAAAAATCAATCAATTCAGATAAAAAGAAACAGGAAAGTGTTCGAACCACTCTCCTGTCATATCAAGTAGTACCATATCAAATTATTGTTTAACCACTTAATGATTCAAATGTATGCAAAAAAAACGAACCAGGAGGGCCGTTACTAACCGTGTACTCCTTAAATTTTGGAAAATTATGCGCCTAAGTGTATTTTTTCTATTTTTCTTTGTTGCGCAAGCCTATTCTACCGTTACTTACTCGCAACAAAAGCTCCTTACGCTTAAAATGCAGGGGGTAAAAGTAATTGATGTATTAAATAAAATAGAAGACCAAAGTGAGTTTTTCTTTTTATTTAATCAAAAATTGCTTGACGTTGAACGACATGTAAATGTTGACGTTAAAGACGAAAGTATTAGGAATATCCTTTCCGGGATTTTCGATAATACCAATGTTTCTTTTTTAGTAAAAGATCGTCAAATCATTTTAACGACTGCAACAGGTAGTAACGAATCAGACCAGGTGCAGCAAAAATCCGTTTCCGGTAAAGTGACCGATCGATCCGGCGTACCGATACCAGGAGCTACTATAATAGTAAAAGGCACTACGATTGGCATCACCACAGATAATGATGGCCATTTCAGTTTGCCATTGCCAGCAGAAGCAAAAATACTTGTCTTCTCGTTTGTTGGAATGAAATCTCAGGAGTTTGAAGTTGGCGATAAATCTATAATTAATGTTGTACTCGTCGAAGAAACTGTGGGAATAGATGAAGTTGTAGTGGTCGGTTACGGAACTCAAAAAAGGGAACAAGTTACCACAGCTATATCAAGTATCAAAACAGAAAATTTCGTAAAAGGTTCAGTGACCGATGCTTCTCAATTAATTCGCGGAAAAGTTGCTGGGTTAAGTATTACAACGCCTGATGCTAATCCTACAAGCGTATCCCAGATTAATTTACGTGGAATTACGACCCTTGTTTCCGGAACAAGCCCACTTATACTTATTGATGGAGTGCCTGGTTCATTGATCTCGGTTGCTCCGGAAGATATTGAATCCATTGATGTATTAAAAGATGGTTCAGCTGCTGCTATTTACGGAACGCGTGGTACCAATGGAGTAATTCTGATTACTACGAAAAAAGTAGATGGAGAAACTCCTGCCACAGTTGAGTTAAACAGCTATGTAAGCACTCAACGGATTACCAAAAAACTAAATTTTATGGATGCCAGTCAATATAGAGCGTTGGTATCTCAAAATAAACCAGGTGCAACAGATTACGGTTACACTACAAACTGGCTGGATCAGGTATTACAAACACCAGTTTCTCAAGTTCATAATATTAGTCTGAAAGGAGGATCTAAAAATACAACCTACATTGCCAATTTGAATTATAGGGGCACTGAAGGAATTATTAAAAAATCAGACAATAAGATGATTACATCACGTGCAGAAATTAATCATAGTATGTTTAACGGGAAACTGAAATTTAATGCAAACATCAACGGATATCAGCAAGAGTATTTCTCGGGTTCGGACGGAGGTAGCTTCAATACAGGAGTTTATCGTAACGGGTTAACTTATAATCCGACTGATCGTCCAAAAGATGATAACGGTAACTGGGTTGAACACGTTGACAAAACGGATTACATGAACCCGTTAGCTCTTCTTGCGGAAACTCACGGTTTAAACCAGATTACGGACCTGCGCACGATGGGTACAATTACCTTTTTGCCGATCGATGGTTTAAATATTAAATTATTGGGGTCAAGAGATGTAAATAACAGTACGCGAGGATACTATGAAACAAAAACCCATTATTCTACAAAGCATGATGGAAGAAATGGATATGCTTCACGAGGTACAACCCGCTCACTTGAAGATTTGTTGGAACTTACTGCTCAGTATGCTAAAACAATAGGTAATCATGATGTTACCGGGTTAATTGGATATAGTTGGAGGCAAAATAATTATCAGAATTATTATATGCAGAACTGGGACTTTCCAACTGATGCCTATGACTCCAATAACATGGGTGCTGGATTGGCATTAAAAAGGGGTGAAGCGGTCATGAACTCATATCAAAGCCAAAATAAACTGGTCGGATATTTTTTCAGGTTGAATTATAGTTTTCTGAATAAATACCTTCTGATGGCAAGTATCAGACACGAAGGCTCATCCAAATTTGGTGAAAATAACAAATGGGGTAATTTTCCTGCAATATCCGCCGGTTGGAATATCAAAAAAGAATCGTTTATGCAAAATTTCACCTTTCTGAATAATCTTAAACTACGTGCAGGTTTTGGTATCACAGGTACTGAGCCTAATGACCCATATATGTCGCTTAACCGTATAAACTTTAACACCTATGCGTTGAGCAACGGTAGTTGGATACAAACAATTAATCCATCCAGTAATGCAAACCCGGATTTACGTTGGGAGAAAAAAGAAGAAGTGAACTTTGGTCTGGATTTTGGATTCCTAAATAATCGCATTTCTGGTTCTGTTGATTTATATAAACGCACAACCAAAGATCTCTTGTTTGATTATCCGGTATCATCTCCACCATATTTGTATACTACCCTTAGGGCCAATGCAGCTACAATGGAAAACAAAGGTATTGAAGTGCAGATAAATGCGACACCTGTTCAAAGCAATAAAATCCAATGGAATTCATCAGTTAGTTTCTCATACAATATGAATAAACTTGTTTCGCTAAGTGACAAAAACTTTACGATTGCAAGTGGATATTTTGATACAGGGAATTCGAGTGAGCCAATTCAACAAAACTTCACACGTGTTCAGATTGGCCAGCCAATTGGAAACTTCTGGGGCTTTAAGACGCTTGATATTGATGATGCTGGTCATTGGATTATTGAAGGGAAAGATGGCAAACCAAAACCCATTTTGGATCAACAGGCTGACGACAAAAAAATATTAGGAAATGGCACTCCAAAATATTATTTGAGTTGGAACAATACGATTAATTATAAAAACTTTGATCTGAACGTTACAATGCGTGGCGCTTTCGGTTTTCAAATCGTAAATTACCCCCAAATGCAATATGGTGCCCCTGTTATGCTCAATAGAGGTAATCTTTTGGTCTCCGCTTATGATAATATTTACGGTAAAAGACCATTAGCTGACGATCAGTCCTTAAACTTTGTAAGTTACTATATTGAAAACGGTGACTATTGGAAAATTGATAATGTGACATTAGGTTATAACCTTTCTTTAAAAAGCAAATATTTAAAGAAAATCCGTATTTATGTTTCTGGTTCTAACTTGGTTGCATTTACCAAATATAAAGGAATTGATCCGGAAATAAGCAGTAGCTACGGCGGTAATGGACTGGTACCCGGAATTGATGACAAGAGTCGTTATCCGGCAGCCTCAACTTATACGTTAGGTGCATTTCTTACATTTTAGTAATTTTTAAAAGTATATTCCATGAAAACTATTATAAAAATATTCTTATTGATCCCTCTTCTAGCTTCTATAATTACGGGATGCAATAACGATTTAAAGGAAATAACCTTCAGTGATGTTACTTCAGGCACTTATGTTTATACAGATGCCTATAGTGCAATGGGAATTGTCTATGCCAAACAACGAAACAATTATGGCCATCTTGAATGGTATAACGTTCAGGAAACTACCTCCGACGAAATGTGCCATCCAGCAAATGCTTCTGGTTGGGATGACGGAGGTATTTATAAAAGAATGCACCTGCATACCTGGAATTCCGAAAATCCGCAAATGGGTAATATGTGGAACAATCTATATTCAGGTGTAATAAATGCCAATCGGGTTATTGAACAACTTCGAACGGGTGTTGTACCAGCGCCGGTTGGCGTAAACAAAACCTCACTTGTTTCGGAAATGAAAGTTGCCCGAGCCTTTTATTACTGGCTTTTACTTGACAATTTTGGGGATGTACCTTTGGACACATCAACTACAGTAACCATGTTGCCGAAAACTCCGCGAAAGGATATTTATCAATTTGTGGTAAATGAAATTACACAAGCCATTCCAAATCTAAGCGATCTGAACGACAAATTAATGTATGGCAGGTTTAACAAATGGGGTGCAAAAGCGCTACTGGCAAATATCTATCTAAATGCACAGGTTTACGGAGACGCTGCCAAATATGCTGACTGTTTGACCCAATGCAACGATATAATCGGTAGTAGTAAATACAGCCTTGAATCAAATTACAAAGACATATTTAAAACAAACAATGAAAACTCTCCGGAGATTATATTTTCTGTCCCTTTTGATGAAAAAGTAGGAAGTGGACTGTACCCGGAGATGTGGTCATGGAATGGCTCTTTCAAGGAAAAATCAAACATGCAGGCAACTCCCTGGGGTTTCGGTGCCGTAATGGCCGTTCCACAATTTATTGACACCTATGATACAGATGATGAGCGGCTTGCAGATACATGGCTGATGGGAGCACAAAAGAAACTCAATGGAGATCCTATTCTAGCCAGTGATGGAACGCCTTTTATTCTTACAAAGGATTTGCCAGATGGATTATATACCAATGAAAAAGAGGGTTATCGAATGAATAAATTTGAAGTTAAAGTTGGCGCATTATCAAATTTAAGCAATGATTTCCCAATGTTTCGTTATGCACAAGTTTTACTAATGAAAGCCGAATGTTTACTTCGAAGCAATAAAGCGGATGAAGCTGCCATTATTGTTTCGCAAGTGCGGGCACGGGCCTTTAAAAGTAATCCGGCAAAAGCTGCCGTTTCAGGTGCAGATTTAATGGGAAACACTAAATACAAATATGGTTTTGTTGAAAACTATAAATTAACAGATCCTGGAAACAGTACTGCAGTACAATATGGCGCGTTTCTGGATCAATTGGGTTGGGAATTTGCGTGGGAAGGTCAACGTCGCAGGGACAATATCCGGTTTGGTACTTTCACAACAAAAAGCTGGCTTTCTCATAAGCCTAATGGCGATTTCCGGACAGTTTTTCCACTTCCTCAATCGGCGATCAACGCAAATACACTATTGGTACAAAACCCTGCTTATGCGCAATAAGTTTTAATAAATGGATTTATTTAAAAAAAATCATTAGAAGGTAAAGGCTGCTTCATCTGAAATCAATTGAAGCAGCCTTTTATTTGAAGGCATAGATATAAATTTCATGAGGTGTTTCCTCAAATATAAGTTCTTAAAAATGAAAAAATTACTAATTGCTATTTTGACCAGCGCAGGGATGATTTCATCTCCTCAGTTGGAGGCGCAAAATGCACTTCAGAAAATGGAGCCTGTAAACTTTTCGCAGGTTGAAATTCAGGATAACTTTTGGAAGCCTATCATCAACAAGGTAAGTACGGTAACAATACCTGTTTGTATTGAACAGACAGAGGTGAAAACGCCAAGAATCAGAAATTTCGAGAAAGTAGCCGCAAAAAAAGGAGAGAAACATGAAGGTATTTATTTTGATGATTCAGATGTCTATAAAGCCTTGGAGGCTATCGCCTATTCCTTGAAGAACCAACCGAATGCAACGCTTGAAAAAAAAGCAGATGAATGGATCGATAAAATAGCTGCAGCGCAATTGCCTGATGGATATCTTAATACCTATTATACACTCAGCGGCATTGATAAGCGGTGGACTGATATGGAGAAACATGAGGATTATTGCGCAGGCCATCTGATTGAAGCCGCAGTTGCCTATTATAATACAACCGGAAAGAGAAAGTTGCTTGATGTAGCTATTCGCGTAGCTGATAATATCGACAATACTTTTCGGCTGAAAAATGTGCCATGGGTTTCAGGTCATGAAGAAATAGAACTCGCGCTTGTAAAACTCTATAAAACAACAGGAAATAAAAAATACCTCGAACTCGCAGATTGGTACTTGCAACAACGTGGACGAGGTTATGGCAAAGGTGTTATCTGGGATCAGTGGAAGACACCGGAATATTGTCAGGACAAAGTTCCGGTGAAAGAACAAAAAGAAATTACGGGCCATGCTGTACGTGCGATGTATCTTTATACAGGAGCTGCTGATGTGGGTGCTGCTATGAACGACGATGGTTATATGAATGCCATGAAATCCGTATGGGAAGATGTGGTTTACCGCAACATGTATATCACTGGTGGAATTGGTTCATCAGGCAGCAACGAAGGTTTCTCCGTTGACTACGATTTGCCCAACGAGAATGCTTATTGCGAAACCTGCGCTTCAGTTGGGATGGTATTTTGGAACCAACGCATGAATTTACTTACAGGTGATGCCAAATATACCGATGTTTTGGAACGCAGTCTTTATAATGGAGCATTAGACGGACTATCTCTCTCCGGTGACCGTTTTTTCTATGGCAATCCTCTAGCTTCACGCGGTAATTATTCAAGAAGTGAGTGGTTTGGATGCGCATGTTGCCCTTCCAATATTGCACGGCTCGTTGAATCTGTTGGAAACTATATTTATGCCAAGAGTGACGATGCAGTTTGGATTAATTTATTTATTGGAAGCACGGCAAGCATATCACTTAAAAACAGTAAGCTTAAAATCTCTCAAACAACGAAATACCCTTGGGATGGTGATGTGATGATAAGTGTAAATCCTGAGAAACAATCAAAATTCGGACTTCATATACGTATTCCAGGATGGTCGAGAAACCAGCCTGTTCCTGGAGATACCTATGCCTTTACCAAAACGGATGCCAGTAATTTCACGCTCTCGATTAACGGCAAACCTGAAAACTGTAAGCTGGAGAACGGATATGTTTTTATTGATCGTAATTGGAAAAAAGGCGATAAAATCAATCTCAATTTACCGATGCCAGTTCGTAGAGTTAAAGCGATTGATCAGGTAAAAGAGGACCGCAATTCTGTTGCATTGCAAAGAGGTCCATTGGTTTATTGTTTCGAGCATCCAGATAATGGCGTTCAAACTATGAATATCATTCTTCCTGACAATGCAAAGTTTACAGCAGAATTTAAACCAGGGCTTCTTAACGGTGTAGTTGTACTAAACGGAAGTACTCCTGTGGTATTGGTGTCGTCAGATGGATTAAATGTGTCAACCGAAAACAAACCGGTTATGGCAATCCCCTATTATTCATGGGCAAACAGGGGTCCAGGTCCTATGCAAATGTGGATGCCACGTAAAGCACAGGACATAAAAATTATTCCTTAAGCTTAAGTTGTTAATACGAATTTCAGATCTGTGAGGTTGGCTTAGAGTTGAAAAATCCCTTGCCTTAATTATTTGCAGAAATCCTTGATTTCTCAATAGCTTTCTGTAAGGTAAATTTCACAGTGAGTAACCCGACGATTATATGGCGATTTACTGCGCTCTTAGTCAACCTCATTACTTTTAGTCAACCTCATTTGCAATAAAAATGAATAAACTGAATCACAACTTTTCTGAAGGGAAAAAGAATAAAGCGCTTATCTTTAAAACGATCGCTGTTTTATTGCCTTTTCTCCTTATGATATTACTCGAAACTTTATTGCGTTTAATTGGGTATGGTTATGATTTGCGTTTATTTATTGACGATGAGAAAAATAAAGGTTCATGGGTAATGAACCCTCAGGCTTCCAAACGCTATTTTACGGATGAAGAGAATGCAACCATCGGCACATTTGAGTCTTTCCGAAAACGGAAGTCTACTGAAACTTTCCGGATTTTTGTTCTCGGAGAATCAACAACACTTGGATACCCATATATGTACAACGCATCTTTCCATCGTTGGCTTTTTTACCGGTTGATGCACACCTTCCCTGAACGGCAATTTGAAATCATAAACCTTTCGCTGACTGCCGTTAACTCATATACTGTTCTCGGCTTTGCAAAAGAGTTGGTTAACTATCAGCCTGATGCAGTATTAATATATTGTGGCCAAAATGAATACTATGGAACTCTTGGCGTTGGGTCAACTTCACAACTTGGAAGTAATCGGGTTGTGATTCAAAGCCTATTGTATCTACGCACTTTTAGATTTGTGCAGTTGATGGGAAATGGTTATTCCGGCATTAAAAGATTATTTAAAGGCAAGCAGGTTGATACCCGTGAAACCCTTATGAAACGAATGGCCTCAAAGCAGGAGATCCCATTCAATTCCGCTGTTTATAACCGGGGAATTGCGCAATTTCAAGAAAACATTGAGGATGTTTGTAAGGTGTTGACAAACAAAAATATTCCTGTCTTTATTAGCAATCTGGTTAGCAATGAAAAGGACCTAAAACCATTTATCAGTTCAATAGTCGACACTACTGCTTCGGCTGATGCTCATTTCATTTTGGCTGCGAAAGCCTATCAAAGCGGCGACTTTGTAAAAGCCAAACAACAATATATTCAAGCTAAAGATCTCGACCTACTTCGGTTTCGCGCCCCCGAAGCATTGAACAAGATCATCGTCGATTTACCCAATAAATTTCCGGCTGTTTATCTGGTTGATACCAGGAAAATATTCGAAGCAAATTCTCCTCATGGTATTATTGGCAATGAGACAATTTTGGAACATGTTCATCCTAATATTTTTGGGTATGGCTTGATGTCTGAAGCATTTTATCAGTCAATGAAAAAGCACAAATTAATCTCTCAAACAAGGGAAAATGAAATCCCGCTTGAGAAACTTCAGCGCGAAATGCCAATTACTATAGTTGACTCCTTAAAAGGGACTTATGAAATTGCTGTTTTGAAAGAAAACTGGCCATTTAATGAGAATAAAACCTTCCATTCAAATCAATTGCATTCGTATGAAGAAAAAATGGCAGTGGCTCTACTCAACGGAAAAATAAGTTGGAACGCCGCGATGGAAAACCAGATGAGCCATTATTTAAATCAGAACGATCAGGTCAATGCGACTAAAGTTGCCGAGGCTGCAGCACTGCAATATCCTAATGACGCCACGTTTCTGCTCTTTGCTGGTAAGTTTTGTATGAAGTTGCAAAAAGATGATAAAGCGAAAGTATATTTTCAAAAAGCATTCAAACTTGTGCCGAATTCCGAAACTGCTCAATATCTGACGATGCTGTATTTTAAAAGCGATGAACCAGTTAAAGCATTGAACTACCTAAATTATCTGGTGCTAGACAAAAATCCAAAAGCCAACTATTCTCTTGCCAAAACGCTAACAACTGAGGTAATAGATTGCGAAGGTAAGCTTAAGGGTGATTCTGCTAATGTTAGTTTGCTTAATAAAATTGCCTTAAACTATTATAAAATGCAAAGTTCTGATATTGCTTTGAAATACGTTGAAAAGTCTTTCAAGCTTGACAATAAAAACATCGCAACAATCGACCTTCTCAGGAAAATTAAATCAGGGTCTGTCAAGGTCCCTTAATCGATATCTATATGGTCAAGACAAGTAAGAAAACAAACAAGGACAAGTCGTTTGGACTGGCTTTGGCACTGATATGCCTTGGATATATTTTATATTCCTACCTGCATTTACAGGTTTTCAATCGTCTGATGGCTGGTTTGGTTTTATTGTTTTTATTAATTGCATTGATAGTACCACACCTTTTCTACCCTTTTCGCAGGGTGATGGAAATATTTGGTCATTATCTGGGTATTGTAAACACTTACGTGCTGTTGACCCTGATCTATCTTTTTCTTTTTATCCCAACTGGATGGATAATGAAACTATTTGGGAAAGATAGCCTCAAGTTGAAATGGGATCCGAAAGCAACCTCATATTGGGTTGAACGAGCGGATAAAAATGATGGCTCAATGAAAAATCAATTTTAAAACAGGCAACATGGACTTTTTAAAAGAATTATTGACATTCTTAAAACACGAAAAGAAATATTGGCTTTGGCCACTTATACTGATTTTGGTATTACTTGGTTCGCTTATCGTATTTGTTGAAGGCTCAGCGCTTGCACCTTTTATTTATTCAATATTTTAACGGATGTTTATCTTAGGTATCTCAGCTTTTTACCACGATAGCGCTGCCTGTTTGCTTCAGGACGAAGTGATTGTTGCAGCAGTGCAGGAGGAACGTTTTACGCGTATCAAAAACGATTCGCAATTTCCATCGAGTTCTATAGAATTCTGTTTGCAATTTGCTGAGATAAAGCTTTCAGATGTTGATTACGTTGTTTTTTACGAAAAGCCCTTTCTTAAATTTGAGCGAATCATTGAAACCTATGTTTCTTTTGCTCCTCGCGGATTATCCTCCTTTTGGAAATCTATGCCGTTATGGATCAAAGAAAAATTATTTCAAAAGAATACTATTATTCAAAAACTGCAATTGATCGATCCCCTCTGGAAATATGATGGTGAAAATCTCTTATTTACCGATCATCACCAATCGCATGCGGCATCGGCCTTTTATCCATCACCGTTCAATCAGGCAGTTATTCTTACGCTAGATGGAGTAGGAGAATGGGATACAACAACTGTGGCGCTGGGTTCGGAAAATAACATCGAATTTCTCAAAGAAATCAAGTTCCCACATTCCATCGGATTACTCTACTCTGCATTTACATATTATCTTGGATTTAAAGTAAACTGTGATGAATACAAGATGATGGGACTTGCTCCATATGGAAAACCAATCTTTGTTGATACGATCTGCAAACATTTGATTGATGTTAAAGGGGATGGCTCTTTTCGGCTGAATATGAAGTATTTTGATTACGGAACCGGTTTAAGAATGACAAATCATAGGTTTCATACACTTTTTGGTGCAGGACCTCGACAAAACAGTGCTGAAATAACTGGTTTTCACATGGATATTGCCTGCTCTATTCAAAAAGTGACTGAAGATATTCTGCTGCGGATGGTGAATCAGCTTCACAGATCGTATGGTTATGAAAATCTTTGCCTGGCTGGCGGGGTCGCTCTGAATTGTGTGGCAAACGGTAGAATTCTTCGTGAAAGTCCCTTTAAAAACATTTGGATACAACCAGCTGCTGGTGATGCCGGTGGCGCCCTGGGTGCTGCCTATGCCATATATTATAAGCACCTAAACAATCCGCGAGCAAATCCGTTAGGTTCTGACAAAATGAAAAATGCCTTGTTAGGTCCCTCCTTCCGAAAAAATCAAATAGAAACAATTCTGCGAAAAAACAAGCTAAGTTTCTATAAATTGGATGACGAGTTGTATTTCCGGAAAATTGCAAAAGAAATTGCAAATGGTAAAATAATTGGTTGGTTTGACGGAAGGATGGAATATGGTCCGCGTGCATTAGGTTCCAGGAGTATTTTAGGCGATGCCCGAAATCCATCAATGCAAATGACAATGAACCTGAAAATTAAATGCAGGGAATCATTTCGGCCGTTTGCGCCGGCAATCCTCGAAGAATTTGTCAACGATTACTACGATATAAAATCGCCGAGTCCTTATATGCTTTTGGTTGACTATCTGAAAAACGGTCATCGGATAGCGGTTGGCCCCGAAGGATCTAATTTAGCTGGAATAGATCTATTAAAACAGGTTCGTTCAAATGTCCCTGCGATTACACATGTCGATTATTCGTCGCGGATACAAACAGTGAATTCTATCAGTAATGGAAATTTTTACCGGTTAATAAAATCATTTTATGAACTTACCGGATGTCCGATGATCATTAATACGAGCTTCAATCGCATGGATGAGCCAATTGTCTGTTCTCCAGACGATGCTATTTCCTGTTTTTTGCGTTCAGATATCGATATTTTGGCTATTGAGAATTTTGTAGTCGAAAAGGTTATCAGATGAAATTATGATTTCTTAAAATAAGCAAGTATGGACAAATTGTATAAAATTCATTTTCTTACTATTTCAAAGTTTTTGATCTTATTGCTGGTTGTTCTTAGTTTTCAATCAAGCGGTCAGAATTCTGTGGATAATATGATTAGATTGACAGAATCCAAGTCACTTATCTTAAAGTGGAAGGATTACAGTCCTTATATTGCGGATTTCAATCGTAATGATGATGAAATATATGTGCAATATTATCCAAATTCCAAGGCAGATGAATTTCTGAAGGAAAACATTCCCTATTTTAATTGTCCCAATCAGGAACTCGAAAAAACCTATTATTTCAGGTGGTGGACATTCCGTAAGCACATTAAAGAAACTCCCGCGGGGTTTGTAATCACCGAATTTCTTCCGGATGTACCCTGGGCCGGAAAATACAATACCATTTGTTGCCCTGCTGGTCATCATTTTTACGAAGGAAGATGGCTGCACGACCAAAGGTATATGGAAAGTTATGCCAATTTCTGGTTTAAAGGAGGAGGAGAACCCCGACGCTACAGCTTTTGGGCAGCCAATTCTATTCTGGCTTTTGCAAGTGTACAGCAAAACAAAAATCTGGTAACCAGCCTGCTTCCTAATTTTGATGGGAATTATCAGAAATGGGAAAAAACACATTTGTGTGCCGATGGGTTATTTCAGCAAACCGACAACCGTGACGGGATGGAAGTATCGATTGGTGGTTCGGGAAAAAGGGCAACTATTAATTCGTATATGATTGGGGATGCCGAAGCGATAGCATCGATTGCTGATATGGCAGGAAAAACTTCGTTAAAAAAAACTTATAAGGACAAAGCAAACGGCTTAAAATCGCTACTAATAAACCAATTGTGGAATGAAAATGACGGGTTCTTTGAAACTCTTCCAATCAATTCGGACACGCTGGTTGGAGTTCGTGAACTTCATGGCTACACTCCCTGGTATTTTAATATTCCGGAAGACAAACATTCGTCAGCCTGGAAATATCTGCTGATGAATGATGGTTTTAAAGCACCATTTGGTCCCACAACTGCCGAGCAAAATAATCCCGGATTTAAGGTGATTTACGAAGGCCACGAATGCCAGTGGAATGGCCCCAGCTGGCCTTTTGCAACTTCGGTTACCTTGAAAGCAATGGCAAATTTGTTGCACAATTACTCACAAACAATTGTTTCTAAATCCGACTATATCCAACAGCTCAATACATTCTCCAATAGTCATCGAAGAATAAATGAGAATGGGAAACAAGTTTGTTGGATTGATGAAAACCTGAATCCATATACGGGAGACTGGATTTCGAGGACGATGCTTAAATCAAAAAATGCTTTGCCCAAAGAAAGAGGTAAAGATTACAATCACTCTTCTTTTTGTGATTTAATTATCAGTGATTTGATCGGTGTTCAGCCATCGATGAGCAATCAGCTCACAATCGATCCGCTGGTTACTTCCTATTATTGGGATTGGTTCTGTCTCGATCATGTAAAATACCACAATAAAATTCTAACCATCCTTTGGGATCGGGATGGTTCCAAATACCAAAAAGGAAAGGGGTTTTCTGTATTTGTTGATGGTGAACTAAAACACAATTCAGAAGCAATTGAAAGAATTGAAATTCAACTTTAACCTATATAATGAAAAAGCTCATTCTAATATCACTGGCAATTTCCTTAATGCTCACAAGTTCGTTTGCAAAGGAAAAGGAAAACCGAAATTCGTATTACATTACCAATCAGGTTCCGCTTGTGGCACAGTATTACCCCGAGCTACCATTAGGAGCCATCAAGCCAGAAGGTTGGTTACTCGAACAACTTAATATTATGAACAAGGGAACAACTGGTCACCTTGATGAAGTTTTTTCTATGATTAAGAACGATAACGGTTGGCTTGGAGGGAAAGGTGACAGTTTGGAAGCAACACCTTATTGGCTTGACGGCGCTTTGCCTCTTGCTTATCTATTAAACGACCAAACCCTCAAGAATAAAGTACAGAAGTATGTAAACTGGTCGCTTGATAACCAACGTCCTTCAGGATATTTTGGGCCGATTACCCAATACGAGCGAAAGAACAATACTAAAGTGGAAAAAGCAGAACAGGGTGATGATTGGTGGCCAAGAATGGTTATGCTCAAAGTACTTCAACAGTATTACACTGCAACAGGCGATAAGCGTGTGCCGTCGTTTATGACCAAATACTTTCAGTTTCAAATGCGAAATCTAACCGATAGCACGTCATTAATAAACCGTTATGTCGAGCAGGCAGCAAATTCGCGATGTCAGGAAAATATAATGAGTGTATATTGGTTGTACAATATAACCAAAGATAAATTTTTGCTTGACCTGGCTGATAAATTATATAAACAAACGTATCCCTGGACTGATTGGCTTAGAAATCGCAACTGGGTGATCAATGCTGCCGCACAGCAAAATGACGTGAACTGGATGAGCCGTCATGGTGTGAATGTGGCAATGGGTCTCAAAACACCAGCAATATATTATCAGTCACAGGGAGATCCGAAATACCTGACAGCTTTGAAAACAGGGTTTAGCGATTTAATGTTACTTCACGGGCTTCCAAACGGAATTTTTTCCGGTGATGAAGACTTACATGGAAATGCTCCCACTCAGGCAACAGAGCTTTGTGCCATTGTGGAGACGATGTTTTCACTCGAACAAGCCATAGCAATTACCGGCGACAATACCTATATGGATGCTTTGGAACGAATGACATTTAATGCCCTTCCTGCTCAAACCACCGATGATTATAATATGCGGCAGTATCTTCAGATGCCCAACCAGGTAATGGTAACTGGTGGCGAATACGATTTTTCTTATTGCGAACGGTTGAGCAATGTTTTTGGCACCCGTACCGGTTGGTATTGCTGCTTAACCAATATGCATCAGGGTTGGGTAAAGTACGTTTCACACCTGTGGTACGCAACGCCTGACAATGGTCTTGCCGCTTTGGTGTATGGTCCCGGAAAAGTAACAGCCAAAGTAGGCAAAGGAACTACTGTTTCAATCAATGAGGAAACATCATATCCTTTCAGAAGCACGATCAATTTGACGATCACTCTTCCGGAAAAGGACACTTTCCCAATTTCACTACGAATACCGAAATGGTGTACCGAGGCTACTATCTCACTGAATGGAATCAGCTTGCAAACGGAGAAAGGCAATCAAGTCGTGAGAATTGAACGCGAATGGAAAAACAACGATAAGCTTACGTTAGAATTTCCGATGCAGGTTTTTACAAGTAATTGGGGGGGAAACTCGCGTGCTATTGAGCATGGCCCATTAGTTTATGCATTAAAGATAGGTGAAAAATGGGAAAAGAAGATCGATCAGGAAAAGGGTGAATATTACGACATATCACCTACAACTCCATGGAATTATGGTATTATAAAAAATGTGATTACCGATCCGGTAAAGAACAGCGCTGTTACAAATAAATCAATAGTCGGGAATTTTTATTGGAACCAGGCGAATGCACCCATCGAAATTCAGGTCAATGCCCGTAAAATCCCCGATTGGACATTGGTAAGAGGTGTTCCATACCAACCTGTAACTTCCCGATATGGATTTTATAAGGGTGAAGTTGGAGAACCCGAAACAATAACATTAATCCCTTACGGATGTACAAAATTGAGAATTTCTGCATTTCCAGTAGTTAGATAATGGTATAAGTTTCAATTGGGAAAAGACAACCAGTCAGTTAAATTTCAATTTTAAATAATAACTTTAAATCAGATGAATATGAAGAAGCTAATTTTAATCATAACCGTAATATTAGTGTTCGATTTCAACTTATTCTCGAAAGAAAAGCGAAATGTACATTATATCACCAATCAATCACCACTGGTTGCCCAACCCTACACGGCTCTTCCGTTAGGAGCTATAAAACCTCAGGGCATATTGCTTAAGATGCTCGAATTGCAACGAGACGGGCTAACCGGACACCTCGACAGCATTTATAAGGTGGTTTGTGGCGACAACAATGGTTGGCTAGGTGGTACCGGTGATGGCTGGGAACGTGGTCCTTACTGGATAGATGGTCTGGTTCCTCTTGCCTACCTTTTGGATGATGCCGGATTGAAAGCAAAAGCTCAGAAATGGATCGAATGGAGCATCAAAAACCAAAGGGAAGATGGTTATTTTGGTCCCAAGTCTCTCCCCGAAGGATTTGAAAAGATTCCGGGGACCCAGCAGGATATGAGAGAGGACTGGTGGCCAAAAATGGTTATGCTGAAAGTTTTACAACAATACTACTCTGCAACACAAGACGAACGCGTCATCAATCTCATGACCAATTATTTCAAATATCAATTAAAAACCCTTCCTGAAAAAAAACTTGGTTTTATTACTTTTTGGGCGGAACAACGTGGTGGCGATAATTTGGCTGTAGTGTATTGGTTGTATAACATTACACACGAGAAGTTTCTCCTTGACCTTGCCGAACTTATTCACAAACAAACATTCGACTGGACAGAAATTTATTCCGGTAATGTAATCCGTCGATTAAATCCGATGCCCGATTTGCATTGCGTAAATGTGGCCCAGGGATTAAAAGAACCTATAATTTATTACCAGCAACATCCGGAACAAAAATACCTCGATGCTGTAAAAAAGGGTTTGGCAGTATTGAAAGATTGCCATGGTTTTGTAAATGGAATGTATGGAGGAGACGAAAACTTACATGGGAATGATCCAACGCAAGGGTCAGAATTGTGTTCGGCAGTGGAAATGATGTATTGTTTTGAAAGCATTCTACCGGTTACCGGAGATGTTTATTATGCCGATTACCTCGAGAAAATAGCGTACAATGTGCTTCCTACCCAAAGTACAGATGATTATATGCGCAAACAATATTTTCAGCAGGCCAATCAGGTCTTAATTACCGATGTGGAACGTAATTTTTATAACGACAAAAACGCACGGATTTGTTTCGGTACAACCAGTGGTTACCCATGCTGCTTAACCAATATGCACCAGGGCTGGCCTAAATTTGTTCAGAATTTATGGTATGCAACTGCGGGTAATGGAATTGCTGCATTGGTTTACGGTCCATCTATGGTAACGGCAAAAGTTGCAAACGGAGAAGAAATAACCATTTCTGAAAAAACTGATTATCCATTTAAAGAAAATATCCAGTTTACTTTTCATACCCAAAAGAAAGTGAAATTTCCATTTCACCTGCGTATTCCAGAATGGTGCAAAAACCCAACGATTACTTTAAACGGGAAAGTTGTTACGACAACTACCAGCAATAATATTGCTGTAATCGATCGCGAATGGTCAAATGGAGATGTTGTTGGAATCAACCTCCCGATGGATTTTCGGTATAGTCGCTGGTACGAAAATTCGGTGGGAATTGAGCGCGGACCGCTGGTTTATGCACTACGGGTGGAAGAAGAATGGCGCGAAGTATCGCAAAAAGGATATGATGATACGTTTTGGGAAGTGTTACCCAAATCGCCCTGGAATTATTCACTTCAGAAAAATGAGATGCAAAATAATTTGTTGAAAATTGAAGTGAAAAATCAAATTTCTGACAATCCATGGAATTTAAAGAATGCACCGATAACAGTAAAAATGAAAGCTAACCGGCTTCCAATCTGGAAAATGGAAAGAGGTTCTGCCGGGAAATTGCCATCTTCAGCATGGCCAAACAGGACCATAGAAAAACAAGAGGAAGAAATCACACTGATTCCTTACGGTTGTACCACCTTGCGGATTTCAGAGTTTCCATCAAATTAGAACCTACATAGACGCTTGTTAAAAACGTCTCCCTGTCAAAAAAAAATCGATACTGAAACCAATAATTTCTCCAGCCATTATCATGAAAAGGTCAGACAAATTAATAAGACACATGAATCGTATATTGAAATTATTTTTCCGCGCTTTACTGCCGATCGTATTCAGTTCTGGCTACTGAAAAATATATCCGAAAAGAATTGAGATTAAACTAATAGAATACGTGTATGAAAAAGATAACATTAATAGTTATGATACTTACAGCCATGTGGCTAGGATCATTTTCGCAGCAAAATCCGGTTCAGGGTTCATACCTTAACAACCGGCAACCACTGATTGAAAAACCATATATGGAACTTCCTTTGGGTGCGATCAAAGCTGAAGGTTGGTTGAAAGATCAATTGGTAAGTCAAAAAAATGGGCTGACCGGGAATTTAGATACCCAATATGAACAGGTCATGGGAAAACGCAACGGATGGCTGGGTGGTGATGGTGATGTCTGGGAACGTGGCCCTTACTGGATCGATGGACTTCTACCGCTCGCCTACATATTGAATGATAAGGCTTTGATTGAAAAAACAAAACCATGGATCGAATGGGCGCTAAGAAGCCAACGGCCCGATGGCTATTTTGGCCCGGATACCGATCGCACAAATGAATCCGGCCTGCAGCGAACCAATGCTCAGGATTGGTGGCCTAAAATGGTGATGTTGAAAATCCTTCAGCAATATTATTCGGCAACCAACGACGAACGTGTCATCAATTTGATGCTCGGCTATTTCCGGTATCAGTTGAGAAACCTTCCTGAGAAACCGCTAGACAACTGGACGCATTGGGGAATGGACCGCGGGGGTGATAATCTGGCTGTGGTGTATTGGATTTACAATCTGACCGGTGAAAAATTCCTGCTCAATCTGGCCGAACTCATTCACCACCAAACTGAACCCTGGACAGACATTTGCCTGAATGGTGGATTAACCAAACAATGGAATTTCCACTGTGTGAATGTTGCTCAAGGGCTGAAAGAACCAATCGTTTATTACCAGCAAAATCCACAGACAAAATACATCGATGCCGTTAAGAAAGGACTGTCTGATTTACGCCAGTATCAAGGAATGCCGCATGGTTTATACGGAGCGGATGAAATGATGCATGGAAACAACCCAACGCAAGGTTCGGAATTCTGCACTGCTGTTGAAATGATGTTCTCAATGGAGACAGTTCTGGCAATTTCCGGAGAAGTTGAGTTTGCTGACCAGCTCGAAAAAGTGGCCTTTAATGCCCTGCCCACGCAGGCAACAGATAATTATGACAGTCGACAGTATTTCCAGCAAGCCAACCAGGTTTTGATTTCACGCCAACCACGAAATTTCAATACGGCCTACGAAGGAACAGCTCAACTCTTTGGAGTATTGACCGGTTATCCTTGCTGTACTTCAAATATGCACCAAGGCTGGCCTAAATTTACCCAAAACCTCTGGTATGCTACTGCCGATAAAGGAATTGCTGCCCTGATTTATGCTCCATCGCAAGCCACAATTAAAGTTGCTGAAGGCAGCACCGTAGAATTGACCGAGCAAACGAATTATCCGTTTGATGAAAGCATCAAATTCACCTTGAAAATGGAGAATTCCGTCAAGTTCCCATTTCATCTGCGTATTCCGGGCTGGTGCAAAAAAGCAACAGTAAAAATTAATGGTATGGAATGGGATCAATATGCGGGTAACCAAATCGTCAAAATCAAACGGGAGTGGAAATCGGGAGATGTGGTAGAACTGATCCTTCCGATGGAACTAAGAAATGAACGCTGGTACGAAAACTCAGTGTCGATTGAACGCGGCCCTCTGGCTTTTGCCCTGAAAATCGGGGAAAACTGGGAAAAGGTTGATAACAACGACCGGTATGGCAAATTTTATTACGAAGTAAAACCTACCACTCCGTGGAATTACGGATTAATTGAAGCTTCGCTGAACAATCTGACTGCCAATTACCAGGTTGTGAAACGCGATGTGAAACCGGATTCATACCCATGGAATCCCGAAAACTGTCCCATTGAAATAAGAACCAAAGGAGTTAAAATCCCATTCTGGACCCTCTATAACGGATCGGCCGGCCCGCTTCCATACAGCGAACAGTATCAGCTTAAAACTGATGCTCCGGAAGAGATTACGCTCATTCCGTATGGTTGCACCACTTTGCGAATTTCCGAATTTCCGGTGGTGCGGGTTTATCAAAAAACTGAAAAAATGAATCTTTCAGGTTTGGAATAACTGTTCGGAACAAAGTTCTAAAATGAAAAAACTATTCATTATTCTGATAATCATTTTCTGCAAGATGACAAATCTGACCATATCTATTCACACCCTGTAAAGCTGATTTGCTTAATGTGCTTACAAAACATTTCGAAATTTTAATTTGAGATTATGAAACCGCCAATTTCTTTTGCCTTGATTATTGCACTCATGCCTTCCGAGGTCCTATCATAGGAATCCTTGCAAAAATTATATCCTGTCGATTTATCTCAGTTAAATATTACGGATCCTTTGGGGAGTGGAAGAATGAATGCTATTGCGACAAATACTTTAGATGCATGTATTCAATTTTAGGAAATCAAGACAGGCCGAATCTGGAATTTTGAATAAGCTGCTGCTCATAGTGGGCAACACGAGGGCATTTATTACCGTGATTCTGATTTTTATAAATTGAAGATTGGAAAGCAATAACTAAGAATGAAAAGTTCAACTAAAAGTAAAAAGTATGAAACCATTTAAAAGATGTATTCTGTTCCTGCTTTTTTTCTTTTACATATCCGTGAGCTTTGCCCAGAATACCTTAAATAGTTCTGCGTTTCTTTCGCCTCCAAACTCGACCAAAGTGAATGCCTGGTGACATTGGATCAGTGGTAACATCACCAAAGACGGCATAACCAAGGATTTGATGTCGATGAAGCGACAAGGTGTTTCGCAGGCAACAATTTATAAATATTGGAGATCAGACAACTTGGTTTAGTCCCAAAACGTATGTTCCTGTTGAAATCAAGTTTAATTCCATTGAATGGTTCAATATGTTTCAATGGGCTTTAAAGGAATCCTACCGTCTGGACATAAAAATGTGTTTTTTCGTATTAGCGGCCCTCACGAAGAATCTGCCTCACATTGCCTGATGATCAACATGAATAACGTGTGTGCCGATCACGTTTGGCTTTAGCGGGCCGACCATGGCACCGCTGTTGGCCAGGACAAAAACAAATGTCCCAATGGATTAATTGTAATGACGACAATGTTACCATTTATGGTTTGTTTAATGAACATTTTCAAGAATACCAGACAATTTGGAATTGTGAAAATGCCCGAGTATATTTTTATCAAAGCGAAATGCCTTATGATGTGCCAACTGTAGACGCATGGAAACACTGTGAAACCTATGGATACATATCCTACAAGGTTGCCGATGATGTTAAAAACCATCTGGAGTGGGGTGTAGGTTTTTATAATGTATTTTACGATGCTCCTGTAATTGTCGATCAGGCGATTGAAATACCGTCCGCTTTAGAAAACAATATTCATAATAAACTTACGTTTTGGCCAAACGGAAATCAGGAAAGTATCGTAAAACACATCATAAACGATAAAGGCATAAGAATTAACAGTTTAAATAGAAAAACAACGATGGAGTAATGAGGATTAATCTGACCAAAAGGAGGCAAAGCAAAACTTAAAGACACAACCGGATGTCCAATAATAGGATAACAAGTTGAGATATAAATTTGCGTCTTTAAAAAAGATAATGAGAATAATCAAAAAACAACTTTAATCCAGAAATAATTTTGGATCTATTATATATGACCTCTTGCTGTTGGCATGACCACCTAGCATGAAGGAAATTAGGCAACGTAATTTCCTATCTTCTTAATTTTGTTTAATTCAGTTTGTTTATTTTTTAATGCCTCTTCTAAATCAAAATCATCTTGTAGTCCTAACCAAAATTTCGGAGAAGTCCCAAAATACATACTTAATCTAAGTGCAGTATCTGCAGTGATACCTCGTACCCCTTTTAAAATTGCAGAGGTCCTTGTCTGAGGAATTCCGATATCCTTCGATAATTTATAGGCGGTTATATTCATTGGTTTTAGAAACTCTTCTAAAAGAATCTCTCCCGGATGCACATTTGCTAAAGTTTCCATAATCAGTTTTTTTAATGATAATCAACAATTTTGACATGTTCTGATTGTCCCTCAATCCATTGAAAAATTATCCGCCACTGATTATTAATCCTAATGCTATAAAATCCATCAAGATTTCCGCTTAATTTTTCAAGTCTATTGGATGGTGGGATCCTTAAATCAGTAATCGTTTGAGAGTTATTCAACATCCTTAACTTACGACGACCAACATTTTGTATTTCAAGTGGCATATTTTTCACCCGAATCCCATTCCAAATTGATTCAATATCCTTATCTCCAAAAGTTAAAATCATACTTACGACAATCGTTACTTACGACAAAGATAAGTATATTTTTTTCCATTGCAACTAACAAATTCAAATAATCATATGACATTAAGATTACGAAACCTGAGCTATATTATTTTATGACACCAATTCTTCCGATAGGTCGTATTTTAAAGATAATCAATAGTACGGTTCAGTCTTATCCTAATGACTTAGGATAAATATAGGTCATATTGGTTTTAGAAATACCAGCTTATAATGTAATCCAATTTGAATTTTAATAATTGAACATTATTTTGACAGATTCAAATTTTAAAAACAAATCTTTTAAATGTCACTAATCGTTAAGTCTCTCTTTAAAACCTCAATCTGAACTAATTTATTGTAAAAAATTATTCCAACATTAGTTATCATTAATTTGCAAATTAATTTTTATATTTATAGAAAAATTACAGGTAACCGAATATTTAACAAATTATTAAATCCTAACCCATGTCAAATGAAAAATGTTTAGAGATCATTGAAGATCTTGAGAAAAATTTAGCTGAACTAGAATCAGATACTGATCATATTTTGGTTAGTTCACAAAAAGCAATTGTTTATTGCAAAACTGCACTGGCGGAAATCAGGGAAGTAGTCCTCCAAAATGGTTTTAAAAATGAGAAGGATGAAATAAAATTCTTCAAAAAAATCAAGCCTAAGGTTTACAGCAAATTAATTTACCATTCGGAAATCTTCCAAATTGAGAGTAAACGTCCGAATAGCAGCAACAAAGTCCAGCGGAAATTTCTGACCACGGAAATGAATAAAATCCATTCTTTTACCAATGACAATCTGGAGTTTTACCAGTATTACCGATGCAATACTACTAACCTGGATGACCATTTCTTTTTACGGAGAAAGGTAGACTTCCGGCTTTTTCTCAATAGTATTCATTTTATGATTGATGAACAATTTTCTACCTGCCACGATCATACCGTAGCATTCATACAAGCCTATGATATATTAACGATATACCTGAAAAAAGAACTTAGCCGACTTGACACAAAATACAGCGCCAACGAGATTTTGGAAATTGGAAAAGACCTGATCAACTCCAGACTGTTCTGGACTGACAGCAAAATTGCTTTGATTGAAATGATTTATGCGATTCACAGTACAGGAGCAATCAATAAAGGAGTAACAGATATTAAGGTTATTGCAGGTGTATTGGAAAAATTGTTTCATATTGAGTTAGGAGATCTCTATCATGCGTTTGCGGAAATTAGAATGCGTAAAAAAGACCGGACAAAATATATAGACCATCTTAAGATCCGCCTGATACAGCGTATGGATGATTTTGACCAAAGAAAACAATAAGGATTACTGACAAAAAAACGGGAAGAGAATGGATATCCTCTTCCTGTTTAATTATATAAAATACCCAACCTGGGAATAACCTGTGAAGATCCAGGAGTGGAAAGATTCAAACTTTGGTAAATTCATGTTTGAATTATTTTCCGCATTAAAAAAAATGAACTTTTATTGTATTCTCAATCAACGAAATAAAAGACACCAAATTTCAATTAGTCACCAGAAAATTAATTGATATGTGTTCCAATTATAGATTGCAGCCTCAAATAAATTGTTGTTTGGAAAATTCGCTTGTTTCTTCAGTCTGCTCGCTTCACTTTGTTTAGCCACTTTCCATCTGTTTGCACCTAACGGATAAGGTCAATAGATTTACACATTTCTTACAAGCCCTGCTTCACACATAGGGAAGCGTTTCGTTTTCAGGCTCAAAAACATTGGTCATCCAAATTCAAATGGATGACTGCAATTTACTTATTTCACCACACTTCCGGCGTTTGAAGATTTGCAAGAATTTTTTTTCTGTTTTTCTACTTTTTAAAAATATTTTTTCCTTTCAAATAGTTTAAAATTACCTAGTTTGGAACAACAGTATCAGTCAAATTAACCATTCAGTATTCAAAACGAACTATTCTGCATCGAAGTGTATTAAACCATCTATTTGATATTTAACCATATAAAACACCCACCTTGGGTGCAACTGGGGTAAAATACATTTTAGGATTTTTCATATTTGGGCATAATCAAAATAAACCAATTAAAATTGAAAAGTTATGCCTACAGAAATTATTACTTCAGACGATCTCCGGGAATTCAAGTTGGAATTATTCCGTGAATTAAGAAAAATGTTCCTGGAGCACCATGGCCAGCCAGCCAAAAAGTGGCTTAAATCCTAAGAAATCCGTAAGTTATTGGGGATTTCACCCGGAACACTGCAAAATCTTCGGGTAAATGGTCAATTGCCATTCTCAAAAATCGGCGGGGTTTTGTTTTATGATTTTGAGGACGTACGCAAAATGCTGGAACCAACCCAACAAAATAAACAGTTTGGCATTGACAAACGAAGATGAACTATATAAGGCACCTGAACGGTTTTTTCCTTCGAATTTCAGATGACCCGCGGATCACCTCATTTCACATCAGCCTGTATATGGCATTGTTTCAGGTTTGGAACCTAAACAGGTTTCAGAATCCCTTTGCAATTGTGCGCGACGAGATGATGCAGTTATCGAGGATCGGTTCGGTGAATACTTATGCCCGATGCATTAAACAACTTCAGGAGTGGGGATATATCCGTTATGTCCCCACTTCAAATATGTATGTAGGCAGCCATGTTACCTGTATCAGTTTTGATACTGCAACTGATACTGCAAGGAATACCGCAAGTGATACCGGAAGGAATACTGCAAGTGATACCGCAAGTGATACTGCAAGGAATACCGCAACTGATACCGCAAGTGATACTGCAAGTGATACGCCTTCCTATTATATAAACATTACAAACTTTAATAAACAGGACACCAATAAAAATTTGAATAATGGAAGAGGAAAAAAGCCATCCGGAAACCAACAAATCCGCTTTGGAAATGACAAAGATTATTCAGAACCCTTATGAAGAAATTGCAGAAAAGCAAGACGGACTTTTCAATTTTAGCTTTCCTTCAAGTCTGGATTGGTTGCAAAAAAAAGGACGGGTTTTATTTGGAGATCACTTCACTGTTTTTGCAGAGGATCACGAACTGATTTACAAATTGCTGGTTTATGCCATCGGCGATTTTGAAAATTCAGCACGACACAATCTGAGTCTGAAAAAGGGAATTCTGATGAACGGCCCTGTCGGGTGCGGAAAAACATCGCTGATGACCCTGATCAAATCGTTTTTTCCTGAGCAGAAGCAGTATACCCTGAAATCGGTCCGTGAAATCACCTTTGAATTTGAAAAAGATGGTTTTAGCGTGATCAACAGGTACAGTAAACTGGCCTTTCGCAATTCCCCGTATTTCCGGATAAACAAGGCTTTCTGCTTCGATGATCTGGGTATTGAGCAGCCCATCAAATACTTCGGTAACGAATGCAATGTGATGGCCGAGATACTGTTGAGCCGGTACGATCTGTTTATTCAGAAAGGGGTACTGACCCACCCTCTTTGAACAGGCGTCCCAGGTTATCAACATCCATCCTTAAAATTCCGAGACGTTTAAAGTCGCCATCACACAACTCATCAAATGTGAGTGGATCACCATACCGGTCAGTCGGATAATAGTTCCCTCCATAAAAATCAAAACCAATGATGTTATTGCCAAAAAATTTGCCATTATTTAAATCAATCTCTCCTTTCTCCGAAGTTGATAAATTTATTATCAAGGCATTACTAAATCCATTTCCTTTTGATTTGAAGGCTTTGGCATCATCATGCGAAATAAAGTAGTGATGAACACCTAAACTTAATGGTTCAATATGCCCTGTCAGTTCTTTGATGAACTCCTTCGAAATAACCCAGTATTCAGCATCTTTCATCCATCTCCCAAGATTGATCAATGTTGCAGTAAAAGGCTTTAATGCTTCAGATGTTGCATCTTTTTTCAATGTGAACCGCTCACTGACATTTTCCGGATTCCTGGCATTATTTAGTTCCTCTTTCGTAAACTCCTCACCAGTTATTGCGTCTTTCGGAAATATCCCACCTGCCTCGGAGGGTTTAAAGAAAGTATCGTAATCGCTAATTATTGAAAGATAACGTTGGCGTTTCTGACGGTTTAATTCCTGCGATAGCGATGTCCAGATTAATCCCAGGTTATTTTGCTCTGTACTTTTAAGCAGTGTTTCTGATCCAAAATCAATATGGCTCAATGCGACATAAAGCGATGAACCATGTTCGTGAAATATTTGCTGCTCTATTTTATTCTTTATACGACTAAGACTTTCGAGAATTTCGGGAGTGTTTGGGGCTAAAATATAAAATCCGCCGCCGGAATTGTAAATAATATTTGCAGGTTGCAGATTCATCTCTTGTATCAGGCTTGTTGCAATTGTTTGAAGCAAAACCTGTACATAGAATGACCGTCCTTTAAGGTTTTTGGAGGCACCCTTTGATGAAATATCATAAATAAATGACTGAATTCCGGATATGTCTGCTCCTATTAAAAGAAACTCATTACTGCTTTGATTACTTTTAGAATGATCGTATAGACATAAGGCAATTGCAGCACTGGTTTTTAAATGGTCAAATAGTGAAATGTCAGGGTAATCAACTGTGCTTGAAGGGATATTGCAAGTAAACTTGGACAACAAATAATGTAAACTATCTGCGAAGATCTCAAAATTACTGATGGGCAATTCCATGAAAGCTGCTTCAAATTGCTGCCATACTACTGAGTAGCTTTCAGCGATATTTCTTTGATTCGTAGGAATGAACCATTCAGAAGTATTCAATGCGATAACCGGATAGTCGCAATGTTGAGTATTTTTTTCTCCGAATGCTCCGGCAAAAAGTGAGCGAAGCGGGATATTCGAATATTCATTCCACGGTTTTTCCAGTTTTTCGTCATTATTTAAACCTGGTTGTGACCGGTCCATTCCTGCACTGCAATAATCTGCCAGTTGAACGATTCTCGAATTCTCTGTCAGTGAGGGACTGATATGATGGCTCGCTGATAAATTTTGAAGCCGTTCTGAAGCAATTGATTCTTCTGTCTCTGGAATAACTGAATTGAAAATATTTTGATGATCTTCAAAAAACTGAGCAGTCCATAAGGCATGTATATTGCCGTAATCACTCTGTCCCTTATTTGGGCAAATGGCTGATATATTGTTTTTTGTTATCGACGAAAGCTTCTTGCTCGATTTTATAGTGCCTGTATCAGATCTTTGATATAACTTCCCGATATCATGCAATAAGGCTGCGAGAAAGACCTTGTTTCGCATTGAATCATTATTTTCCATATCGTTATATTGATTTGTTATTGAAGGTTTAAGTAGTATCTGATTTAAGACTCCTGCTCTGAATATTTACGATTTAGAGATTTGATGACTCCAAATCCTGTACTTACTCCCTTTCCAAGACCAATAAAGTCGGGGAGAAAAAAATTAGTTCGAAAAGTTAAATCAAAAGCTTGAAGGCCGGTTCCCTTATATTTTGCAAAATAATCCCGTTGAATATGCTGGATATGCACAACAAAATTCTTCTCTACATTGTAGCCGACACCTTTGGCAAAAGAGAGAATATTACCGGTAAGTATTTTTTCGAGGAACGTATTCTTTTCTGCAGGAGTGACGATTTCTGCAAATTTTTTATAATTTTCCTCATTAAAGGCCAGCCATTTGTAAATCGAATAAGTAAACTGATGATCCCAAACATTCAGTGTGAAATTATTGGCTGCAAGACTATCGATCGTCAATGTCATTTTTTGCTCACCCAATTGTATGTCCCAGTTACGCTGACCCAGGAAAGCATGAATTTCTTCTGTTCCTTCATCAATGCAGATTAGACATCCTTTCCGGCTGATCACTTTATACTGGATAAGTGGATACGCATACCGGAGTCCTGTATCTCCTATATGATTTAAAACAATAACTTATCTTTGCCTGTCTTTTCAATGATGGCACCTCGCATACGGGGTATTTCTCGGGAAGGTATTTCTTGTTCAAAGCAAATTTTAAGGACTCTTATTTTTTTCATGCGTTAGGTTCAGTTTTAAAAACGCAATTTAGGAATAATCATTATCAATTAAATACATAAAAAATACATTTTCATACATGTGCTTTACAAAAGCATTGGAAATCCTTCAAAAAATCTGACTGAAAGTCTTTATTGAATGGATTATAACTAACTATCTATGTTTTTTATGACATGCTGAATAACATGTTTTACACCAATGTAAGTATACAAAATTTTAAAGCTGCGATTAGCATTGTTCTTTACCAATCGACCACTTTGGCTTTTTTTAATTTATACTCATTTAGGTCATCGAAATCACTAAATGGCATTTCCGCATTTATGATTACTTCGTTCTTCCATAAATATTTTATTCATTATTATTTTTAAAACCATCCATCGAAAGAAATTCCGATGGATGGTTTTAAAATTGAATTTCAAATCCGATTTGTCACAAACTGCAATTCTGACGGACGCTTACTTTAAAATTATTTTGAAGGTTCTTGGAGTATTACGATCAATCTGAATGATGTAGATCCCCGCTGAATTGCCGCTAAGATTTAAACAGTTTCTTGTAATTACACGTGATAATGTACGTCTCGGTGAGAAATAGTAAGGGCAGATCTGTGGGTCTGCCCTGTTAAAGTTAAAAAGGATGGAGTCGGGCGGCTCCATCCTTTTATTAAGCTTAATCACTTTAACCTTATTTATATAACCTGATTTAGTATTCGTAATATTTTTAAAATAGTTTCAATTTTTTTATGATATTTTCTGTCAAAATTTGAATTAAGGATAAACCACAACTATTCTAAATACATCAGGCAAAAGGTTATTGGTTTTATTCAGTCTGTTTCAATTGATATTGAAAGTTTTACATGCATCTGTTTGACACTACGCTTTGCAGTAAACGATTAGCTGTAACCGTATTAATACCAAAAGAGCAAATGATTTTACCTGATCCCGGAATTTTTAATTGATTGTATATTTCTGCAAACCTAACTTACTTGTTTATTGTAATTACACGTGATTTAATATGTATCGAAGCGAAGCAGTAAGTGCAGATCTGAGTGTCTGCCCTATTAACGATGAAAAGGACAGAACCGGGCGGCTCCATCCTTTTACTAAAACTAACAACCTAATTTAACCTAAACATGATAAATATTTACAATTATCGGGCCACAGTATTATCCCGCACCATCTCTTTGCTTAATTTATCACAAAAAAATAACGGAAGGTAGCCAAGCCAGATCAGGCATGATTCAATTGTGTGATCAGGATTACAGCACTACTTAATCCCAAGAAAACAACAGGTTTTTTTCATAATGAGTCCGATTTGCCCTCAATACAGGGGTCTGATTTATTTTTGATATAATAATTGATCCATTCGTTTTCAACAGGGACAGCACATTAACTCCTTTGATATTGAGTGAATTCAATAGATTTTAGTGAAAGGAAAAATTTATATATGTGTCAAAGATGTTACCTCTTTTTGACACGATGTAATACGACCTTGAAAAACTGGTCTCATTTTTGCTTGGTTATAAAATAAGGAATAGAATATAAATTTAAATTTGAGGATATGAAAACTTTAAAATTACTCGCTTTGGGAATTGTGCTGTTATTCGCAGGTGCAGTTCAGGCACAAGTTTCAGTGCGTTTTAACATTGGAGTGCAACCTCAATGGGCCCCTGTAGGCTACGAAAACACGCGGTATTACTACCTGCCAGATGTGGAGTCTTATTATGATGTTGACAATTCCATGTTTATTTATTACGAAGGAAATTCATGGGTGCATCGCAGTTACCTTCCAAGCCGATACCGGAATTATGATTTGTACGGCGGTTACAAGGTTGGAATGAGGGATTATCGCGGAAACACGCCATACTATAACCACCGGGCGTACAGAGAAAGATATGCACACGGACGAAACAGGACCATTCAAAGAACGATAGGCAATCGCCCCGGAAGAGAATACTACAGCGATAGAAATGATCGCGAAAGAAACCAGGTTAACAGGGGGCGTTACAATCGGATTGACGGTAATGACAGAGGCGGTGATAACAGGTACGACAAGCGTGGTGATGAAAGAAATCAAAGATTTGAACGTGTTCGCTACAATGAAAAGGATAACAGGAATAATAGTCGTAACAATGACAAGGGAAATAATCGTCATGATAATGGAAACAAAAACAAGAAAAAAGATCGCGATAACTAACTCAATTATTGGCGATAAGTAATCGTAAGTTTAAAATATAGAAGCCGCCTCAAAAGTATAATTTGAGACGGCTTCATTTTTTTTGCACCAGGTTTTTGGCATTCCCCAGAACTTAATTACAGGAAGTCTTTTTTAGTCGATCAACTTAATAAAAATATAATTCCAGTCCTTAACTGAATTTATTCCTTATGTTCTCCGGATCCCTGGCGATTCTGAAACCAGGGCTTGTCAGAGTGTGGTTTTTCTTTATGAAACCGACGTTGCTGTAAAGGAGCTGTTTTTATTTCTTCAAGTAGTTTTTCCCCAATTGGACTAAGCATCGAGGGATCATCATTACACTTCCAATTGACCTTTTCCGATACTGGGTAGGCGTTCATTCTGTCATATGGGTAAGCATTAAGCAGTCCTAAAACATTCGATAAATGGTTGGATGCTCTTATCCACTCCATTTCCTCCGATCTTGACAGAATGACCGGCATCCTTTTAACGCCAATGCTTTGCAATAACGGATTGGCTGTTGTCGTAATAATTGCAAATGAGAAAACAGTCTCCAGCGTATCCGGATTTTTCCATTGATCGTAAAGTCCTGCAAAGGCAAACGGCCGTTTCTTATTTTGCAGATATACCAGGTAGGGTTTATTTTGACTGGACCATTCATAGTAAGCATCTGCAATCACGAGGCATCGCTGAAATTGAATTGGTTTCCGAAAGGATTGTTTCAAAAATATCGCATTGGATCCGGTGTAGCCAGGATCGTTACTGCAGTTTTTATCCCCTTCAGCCCTCGCATTAATGAGGTTCATTTGTTCGCGCGCAAAAAATGGTGTCATCCCGAATTTAAATACCTGTATCAGGTGTGGATCCTGACTTATGATCACATAGGTCTCATCACCTTCCGCAGCTGCATACAATTTGGGAATCTCCTGTGTATTTGTACCGAGCTTTGCATTAAACCTGAGTTCAATCCGTTTAAGTTCACTGGCCAATAAGAATTTCTTGCACATGATTATATCCTGATCAAATATTTGATTGCAATATAATCACATTTTAAGAACATCGTTCCAGGCAGTGTGTTAAATCAATAGCAAACTCAGTTCTGGGTAAATTTGATTCATAAGTCTTTGTAATCGAACTGGAGAAACGGGAACTAATTCCGTTTCGTCCTCTCTCACTATACAATACGTACCAATCGGTACACGGCGGCTTTTTGCAAAACGTAACCCTGAAAATTATTCCACCTGGTAACAAACGATGGTGTCATTGCCCTTTAAATAGAGTCGGCCGTTAAAGATTGTGGGCTGTTGTTGAATACCCAGTCTTATTCCCGGGTTGACCCGTCCTAACTCCTTATATCCGTCCTTGCTTGCTTCGGCCAGAACAAGTTCGTCATGCTTGGTCAAGGCAAAAATCAATCCATCGGCAACAATCATGTTCCCATTGCGACTCCAATCCTGATTTTCCTGTTGCCATAAAAGTTTTCCGCTCAGGAGATCTAAGCATTGAAGTGCATCGTCACTATTCCCTCTTCCGAAGCCATATATAGCTCCTTCCGTAACCGATGGTGTATGAAAACCGTTGCACATCAACCTGTCACTGATGTAAACAGTATCTGCCGAGAACTTCTCATTCTTCATACTGAACTCCAGTAAAGCTCCCCACGAGGCGCTCCCCTGAAAAGTTGAGACAAACATCCGGTTACCCAGCACAACCGGCGTAGGTACCGGACCAGAAGCCGGACCTGTCGGAAAACTCCAATGCCAGAGAATCTCTCCCGTCGTGGCATTAACCCCGATATAATCATTCTTGTAAATGGAACATATTATCTGAGGCACTCCACAGAACTCAGCATAACTCAGCGAACTTCCGGTTTGAAAGCAATAATTTTCCCCTGTGTCGTCACCAATCTTCCATAGCATCTTTCCAGTCAGCTTGTCAACCGCTTCGAGAACATTTTCCTTGCCACTGGAACCAATATACAATACATTCCCGAGGATAAGCGGCAGCCCGCCCTCTGTTGCATTGAATTGCTCGTGTTCCTCCCATATTGTTGCACCGTCGCTTACCTGCAGGCAGAAGATCGGGCATTGCGGATACCAATAGTCGCCTTTGTCGCTGTCGTATGGAAAGAAGTAAACCCGGTCACCATCTACTATCGGAGTCGAAACCGTGCCATTTACGACATGATGGTTTTCGATGGCAATCAGCATCTTCTTCCAGATTACGCTGCCGGTTGCAGGATCAAGACAGACAGCCCACTGCTTTCCATCGGCCTGGTACCCGGTAAAGGCTTTTCCGCCTGATTCAATAATAGCAGCCTTTCCCTCTCCTATCTTAAGTCTCCAAAGTTCATGCGGGCCACCTTCCGGCCATTTACGCAAAAGGTCTTTGCCAGGGTAAACACAGTTTCCATCATTGGGAAATAGTCTTACATATTCGTCCTTAGGCGTCAGGTTTTTCATTTCGATCGTCTTCTTTTCAGGTAACAAGTGCCGATCAATAGTAATTGCCAGAACGTCGTTTTCGAACGTAACTGCTTTTAAAACAGCAAACAAAAAAATGAGTAGGATCGATTTAAAAATTGTAGTTTTAGTCATGAGTATTTAGTAATGGAAGTTTAACGGTTAAAGATAATCATTCTCCGGATTGTTCATATAAATCTTATATACAAAGAGAGAATCTTATATTGGACTTTTTCTAAACGATCAGTACAGGGCCAATATTCCATGTTTAACTCCCAACTTTTTCACCTTCATCACCGATCTTGTTGAAATACCAACGACTTTGCTTGTCTCCCGAATCGTTAATCCTTTTTTTAAGGATTTAATGACATTAATACTCATCTCCTTTTGTAAGAAATTCACTTCTGATT
>Ga0209386_1000112_pt1 | contig 41765 bp, 37 predicted proteins | sample NGEPertwo_FD_184510 | JGI IMG/M metagenome (GOLD analysis project Ga0209386, IMG submission 184510) | Arctic peat soil microbial communities from the Barrow Environmental Observatory site, Barrow, Alaska, USA - NGEE Permafrost154B-two... | ecosystem: Environmental > Terrestrial > Soil > Wetlands...
TTCGCTATTGCTTCTTCTCTCCCACACCTCACGATGTGAAACTTGCAAGTCGCTTTCGGGTTCGTCGGCAACTACGCCCCTTGTGGACTTTCACCACAGATTGACGGCATGCCCGTCATACTTAATAAAATGAGCGTATCCTAGGATACGCTCATTTCTATATCTGCGCCAAACAGGTACAAATAACTTTCTTTCACTTTAATGCCTCTGGAAATTTCTATTGCTTCCTGATAAATCCGGATTTGCTCTCTGTATAATATTTTTATCTGTTCCAGCTCTTCCATATCTCCGATATCCGAAATATAGGTTGTTTTATAGTCAATTAAAATATAATTGTCCTTTTCTCTGAAGTAACAGTCAATAATTCCTTGTACGATGACTTGTTCTCCCTCCAGCTCTTTTATTATACTAAATGGTGCTTCTTTATATATTTCTCCTGCCTGTGAAGCACGCGTCCCTATTTTGGACTGGAAAAATGCTATTATTTTTTCAGTATGAATAACCTTTCTTTCTTCCTCAGTAAAACATTTTGCATCAACCAGGCTATCAAGCCTTTTATTTAAGAAACTGGTTATTTCCTCTTTTGAAACAAGCAAAGCCTTATAAGCCTCTTTGAAATCCAAATGCATCATAAAATCATGCATTATTGTCCCTTTTTCAGCACTGTTAAAATCTCTTCTGCCTGTTTCAAATACTGGCAACCTGAGATTTTCCCTATATGTATCTGTTTTTTTCAATCCCCTGTTGATTTCAGTTACAGATAACTTTGACTTTTGATTGGTCGCACGCATAAACCCATACTGATAACTCAGCATTCTGTTGATTTGGCTGGTCAGCAAGTCATCCTTCTTCAGATTTTCATTTCCTTTGAGCAGTTCTGACACAAGATTTTTATTAACATTTTTCTCACTGTTCAGTGGTACTATTTCATCCCTGTTATGAAAACTGATTTTTACATCACTCCCTCTTGCTGCAGGCATAATCATATCCAAATAGCATCTTGCCGTTGAAGTGTCACCTTTTTCGGTCAGCTCATATTTTTCCAGTGCACCGCTTAAGTCTTTAACAGTGCCCAGCAAAATCAGTTTATCCATAGCCCTTGTAAATGCAACATATAAAATTCTTATTTCCTCATCCATATCAAGTGATTTATTCTTCTCTTTGATGACATTCTGTAATAATGTTTTTCTGAAGTATTTTCTTTCCTTGTCTATATAGCTTAATGTAATTCCCAAATCCTTATGAATGTCTAAATAAGAGGTATCTCTGCTCTGGTTAAACTGTTTTCCAAGCCCTGCAACCAAAACAACTGGGAATTCCAACCCTTTGCTTTTATGAATAGTCATAATCCTCACTACATCATCGTTTTCCCCAACAAGGCTGACTTGTCCAGTCCTGACACTTCGGGCCTTTATTGCATCAATATAAGTAATAAACCCATAAAGACCTTTTAAACTCCCGCTTTGAAATTTGATTGCTTTGTCTATTAATAATCTGAGATTAGCCTGCCTTTGAATCCCGCTTGGCAACGCTGCCACATAATTATAGTAACCTGTTTCTCTTATAAGCTTCCATATTAAATCATCAAGAGGCACGAATTTTGAAAGCTCCTGCCACTCCTGAATTTTTTTCATAGCTGCATCAGCTTTATTTGACAAAATTTCATTTTCACCATTTTGCCCATAAGATAAAAAGGTATCAAAGAATGTCCCCTTTTTATTTCCCCCTCTGATTTCTGCCAGTTCTGCTATAGAAAAATCCATTATAGAAGAATGCAGCAAGCTGATTAAAGGTATATCCTGTCTTTTATTATCAATTATTCTAAGTAAATTTAAAACTATTTCCACTTCAATTGTATCAAAATACCCTTCGCTGTCATCAACATGCGCCGGAATATTTTCTTCTGTGAAAACCTGATAAAACTTATCGGCATAATTTTTCGTTGCTCGCAACAACACGACAATATCCCGCATGGTAATTCTTCTGATTTTATTTTGTTTCACGTCAAATATTTCCCGGCCGATCTCTCTCTTTATTAATTTAACAGCATTGTGCGCTTCAAGTTCAGCCATTTTTAGTTCAAGAACAGAATCGTCAACTTCCACGTTCCCTCTTGTCTGTTCATCTATAACGTGTAATTCAACAGGGTAATCAAGCTTCCCTGCATATTCAAGTCCTTTATATAAAGCTGCATCCGAGTCGTACTGATCCATAATGTTAGAAAAAATATCATTTACCGCATTAATAATCGTTCCCTTGCTCCTGAAATTCTGATTCAGATCAATTTTTGCATCCCGTCCATTGCTTTGTTTTTTGTATTTTTCATATTTTTCCATAAAAATTTCCGGTTCAGCCAATCGGAATTTATAAATGCTTTGTTTTACATCTCCTACCATAAATAGATTATTATCCCGTTTAATCCTTGATATCAAGGTATCCTGGAGTAAATTGCTGTCCTGGTATTCATCAACAAAAATATGTTTAAACTTACTTCGGTATTCGTCCGCTACTTCCTCATTTTTAAGTATATCAAGTGCAAAATGCTCAATGTCATTAAAATCAATAAGATTTTTTTCCTCTTTTTTCAATTTAAACAGTTTATGGTATTCCAATATTAACAGCTGCAGATATTTGCTGTCTTCATAGGTCATTTTGAGATCATTAATATATTCATCAAGGCCTCTGACCGCATAATTTTCTTTTATGCTCCCGATAAAACTTTTCCCCTTACTTCTTATTTTTTCAATTATTTCCTTTATTCCTTCATAGCCTTCTTTTTCTTCCTTTGAAATATTAAACCGCTGAAACTGGACAGACGAAATTTCATCTAATATCTTTTCAAGACTTTTACATTCAATCCCTTCTGATATCTGGTTTAACTGTTCCACATCAGCTTTGGCTTTGCCGGCTAATATGGGCAATCCTTCTTCTAAAATCAGTTCTTCCGCCCTTTCGAAAGACTTTACAGCAATCCGAAGATTCTTCTTTATTGTATTTTTAATTTCTTTTGCAACATGACTATCAAAAAATTCTTCTTTACTTCTTTGCAGTTCTTCAATGTTTTGATTAAGCCAGCCAAATGAATCCGGGATGCTTTGAATTAAATTATAAGCACTGTCAATAATGGTTTTTACTTTGCTTTCATTTTTGCTTGCTGAATATTTATTCAAAAAATCAATAAAACCCTGATCGCCAGACTCGAAGAAATGATCAAACAATTCTTCCATCGCCTCAGTCTTCAGGATTATATTTTCCGCCTCATCACAAATTTTAAAATTCGGCTCAATATGTATCATATAAAAATATCTTCTGATAACCTCCAATGCAAAAGAATGAAAGGTGCTGATATTGGCTTTGTATATGATATTCAGCTGTTTTCTTAAAAATATTAAGTCTTCTGTATTTATTCCAATTTCTTTTGTTATTGCATGAATTATTTTTTCTTTCATTTCTGATGCTGCCGCGTTGGTAAATGTCACCACCAGCATTTCACTGATGGAAATCTTGTCACAAATAATAAGCTGCTTAATTCGCTCAACAAGTACTGCTGTTTTACCAGAGCCAGCAGCGGCGGCAACCAGCATATTTTTGTTTCTAAGCTCTATTGCTTCCTGTTGTCCTTTTGTCCATTTCATCAAAAAATCCTCTATATTAATTTAAGTTTTTTTAGTAATACAAGCAGTTTTTCTCCTTTTGGCAGATACTTTATTTCATTTACGGCTATTGCCCCCAGCTTAATTAAAAGTACACCATAGGCAAATGCTCCAATACCAACTGAAATAAGTGCGGCTATGCTGTTCCCCAGAATTCTGTTGGCAATAAAATAAAAACCCGCTACCAGAAGATACATAACAATCCCCGCAATCAAAGGCTTCCATACAGATAATTTTAAATCAAAATGAATGCCCGTAAGCTTTTTTACTGCAAAAAGATTATATAGGCCAATGGTTGCAAAACCAAGCGTGCTTCCAATGGCAGCTCCCTCAATATTCAATTGAGGGAAACCGACAAGAATATATGTTACAATACACTTTACTGCCAAACCGGCCACAAGACCATATACCGCCGTGCCCGGCTTGCCAAGGCCCTGAAGTGTTCCCGCCATAGTTTGTGCCACACAAAGGAATATAACGCCTAAAGAGAGTAAAAACAGGCTTTTAGAGGCATTTATGGCACTCGCTTCCTGTAAAGGATAAAGTAATCTCATAATTGGTTCAGATATTGCCATTAATCCAAAACTGCAGGGGACACCAATAATCATTGCTGTTCTGAGTCCTAATCTGATGTTGACCTCTAAAAAGCTGGTGTCCTTTATACTGTTTGCTGCGGCAATTGCCGGAACCATGCTAAGCGCCATGCTAAGGGCAAGCGCCATTGGAAGATTAATGATAGGTCCTGCCATGCCTGTTAACTGACCATATAGTGCATTCGCCTCCCCGCCCGTAAACCCTGATTCCTGCATCCTTTTCATAACAATTACAACATCTGCAATATTCATAATAGGCAGAATTGAAACGCCGACAGTTATGGGAACCGCAATCATCGCCAGTGTCTTTAAAATGCTTTTCGAACTTTCCTTTGGTTCATCCGGTAAGTTCTCCATTTTTATATGGATCTTTCTTCTTTTTAAATAATATATGCCCATCAATGCTGCAACACCCAGAACTGGTCCTACGCTTGTTCCGAAGGTAGCTCCTGCTGCCGCAAACTCAAGCCCTTTGGGCACTAAAAAGATAGCTAAGGACAAACCAATGGCTACTCTTGCCGCCTGTTCAACCAGCTGGGATGCAGCAGTAGGGCCCATTTCCTGCATTCCTTGAAAATAACCTCTGTACACTGACATCAAAGGAACAAATAATAATGCCGGTGCAATTGCCATCATCGCATAATATGCCCCGGGGTTTCCAAGCATGTTAACAAGCGGCTTTGCGCCAAAAAAGAAAACCGCTGCTGCTATTACACCAATTGCACCCATCAGAACAAATGCCAGTTTAAAAACTCTGTGGGCTTCCCCGTAATGGCCCAGTGCAATTCTTTCAGATGTCATTTTTGATATGGCTGCCGGGGCTCCATTTGTTGAAAAAACAAGTAAAAACACATAAATCGGATAAGCTGTCTGATAATATCCCATGCCTTCGTCTCCAATGATATTACCCAGAGGTATTCTGAATATTGCCCCCATTATCTGTACCAAAAGACCTGCAACACCTAATATTGCCGCCCCTTTTAAAAATGTTTTTTTACTCATCGTCAGAGTCTCCCTTATCTATGTTAACTTAAGCAGTATTTTCTTGATTACGGTTTATTATACCAAATAAAACATATTCACGTATAGGTTTTATTCGATTTATTTGTTATAATTATGGCAGAAATAATATATATGGAAAAGGAGTAAAAATATGAGAGATTTCCCAAGGCCTACAATGTTACTGATAATGGATGGTTACGGTGAAACATCTGTAATAAAAGGTAATGCGATTGCCGCAGCAAACAAACCAAACCTGGACAGAATTTTCAAAAACTTCCCGCATACCACTTTGGGGGCAAGCGGACTTGATGTTGGCCTCCCCAAAGGTCAAATGGGCAATTCCGAGGTTGGTCACCTGAACATTGGCGCTGGCAGAATAGTTTACCAGGAGCTGACTAAAATAACGAAGGAAATAGAAGATGGAACTTTCTTTACTAACCAGGTGTTGGTTGACGCCATGGATTATTCCATCAGCAGGAATACTTCCCTTCACTTAATGGGTCTTTTGTCTGATGGCGGAGTTCATAGCCATATTGATCATTTGTTTGCCTTGCTTGACATGGCGAAGGCAAAAGGTGTCCCTAAGGTATTTGTTCACTGTTTTCTTGATGGCAGAGACGTTCCGCCAAGATGCGCCGTTGAATACATAAATCAGCTTGAAGCGCATATGAAAAAAATCGGTCTTGGCAAAATATCCACCGTTTCCGGAAGATATTACGCAATGGATAGAGACAATCGCTGGGACAGAGTAGGAAAAGCATACAATGCGATGACCCTTGGAGAAGGCGAACAGTCACGTGATGGGGTCTCAGCGGTAAAAAATGCATATATCAGAGAAGAAAATGATGAGTTTGTATTGCCGACTTTTGTGAAAGGAGGTTCCACTGTAAATGATGATGATTCAATTATAATGTTTAACTTCAGACCTGACAGGGCAAGAGAATTAACAAGAACTTTCGTTGATGATACTTTTACCAAGTTCGTAAGGAAAAAAATTATTACGGGACTCCATTATGTCTGTCTGACTCAGTATGACCTGAAGATGCCAAACGTTCAGGTCGCCTTTCTTCCTCAAAGCCTAGATAATACGCTTGGAGAATATTTATCAAAATTAAAGTTAAAACAGCTTAGAATCGCTGAAACAGAAAAATATGCCCACGTAACCTTCTTTTTCAATGGCGGAGTGGAACTGCCAAATTCTGAAGAAGATAGAATTTTAATTCCATCACCAAAAGTTGCCACATATGATCTGCAGCCTGAAATGAGTGCGTTTACTGTAACTGAAAAAGTTTTGGAGCAAATCAATTCTAACAAGTATGATTTGATTGTTCTCAATTTTGCAAACGCTGACATGGTTGGTCATTCAGGAATTTTTGAAGCTGCAAAACTCGCAGTGGAAGCTTTGGACAAATGCGTCCCTAAAATAGCGGAGGCAGTACTCGCAAGAGGCGGCCAAATATTATTGACTGCAGATCATGGCAATGCAGATGAAATGCTGGATAAGGATGGCAATGTTCAAACTGCACATTCCTTAAACCCCGTTCCCCTCGTTTATATTTCCAACAATCCGAAACAATTGAGAGATGGCGGTGTGCTGGCCGATTTAGCCCCGACCCTTTTAGATATCATGGGGCTGGAAATTCCAGAAGAAATGACAGGACACAGCTTAATAAGCCCAATATGAGCTGCTTATAATGGGCTTGTTTTTTGCAGACCCCTTGCAATCAGTCATTTATAATTTCAGTTATCCACAGGCAGCCTGTGGGTAACCAGGGGCTGCCCAGCCAGTTCATGCCATGCAATTCAAGAATAAAAGAAAGAGCCTGCAATGATATGTTTTCACATTTCTTGCAGGCTCTTTCTTAATAGGATAAAACTTATCCACAGGTTTATTTTAAACAAATCCAGCAACCGTAAGGATTATTTTTTTCACAAACCCAATGTCGGATGCTTATATTTACGCGTACGAATCCAGTTTCCATGATTTCTTCAGGTATTTTTTAAATACATCCAATACACTGATTGGATCATCGATATAATAGGAACGGGCAATTTTACCGTTGGTATCCCAGTCACATCCGTCCCACCATACTGCCACCTTGATATTTGAATAATATTTTATATTTTCAAACATGGTGGAGACCCATTGCGTTTTGTCCCCGCCAAGGCTTGCTGAACCAAATTCGCAAATCATTAACGGCTGGCCAAAATTTCTATAATATTCATTGTATAAATTGCCATAAAGTTCATCGAATTCCTGCCATTTTTCTCCCTTTGAAGCGTAATAAGTTCCGGTGTTATAGGCTGTTAATCCTACAACATCAACATATTCATCTCCTGGATAATACATTAAAGTGTCGTTCCATTTAAAGTTGGGAAAGGACTCTGCATTTGGATTCCAGACCCATATTGTGTTATTGACACCAGCCTCTTCAAATATACTGTAAATGTATCTGTAAAACTCTTTGAATACCATAGGGTCTCTTGACGTATTATAACCCGCATATGGACACCAGTCGCCATTCATTTCATTACCGAGCCTGAATATCACCGGATGTCCAAAATCTTTAATAGTCAATGCATAGTCTCTCAGAAACATGTCATACTTTCCTGACAGGACATCATAGACCATATTCCCTGTACCTCTTGCCTTCCAATTCGTCTGAAGAGTAAGTTCCATCGTTTTACCATTACTATAGGCAGTATCAAGTCTTAGTTTCAAATTCGGATGCTTATAAGTGTTCTCAAACTCGCTGTAGTTCAAAATAATAGGGAAACTGTAATTGATGTAGTTTTCCAGATAATTTAGCGGTTCATAATCAAACATGGCCGTATTTGGTTCAAAAATACCCCATGTTAAAGAAGCGGATTCGGAAAAGTATTTGATGTAAAAATCACTCGTCTCCTGATTCCAGTCTTTTGTTTCCAGATTTATAGGAGATGATTTATGCGTAAATGGAGATTTTGTAGGTTGAAATGTATAGAAATCATTCAACAAATACACATATCCCCCAAGATTTCCTATTGGATTATTTGCCTTGATAAAAATAGTATATACAAAACCGTTTTCTGATATGTCAAGAACAAGGTAGTAATTTTTATCATTTTTCACCCTTGTAAGTTTTGCTCTGTTCCATGACAATACATGAACCTGCCTGCCTGCTATGGTCTGATTCCCATTGTACTCAACTTTGTGATCTGCAGTATTTTGAATAAATTTGTTGGAATAGTCAATATATCCGGTTTTGCTGATACCGCTCAGGGGTTGTTTGAAAATTTCTATTCTCTTCTCATTGTTTTCTAAGACAGTGTAAACACTGGAATATGACATATCTACATTCATCCCTTTGTCAATCTGTAAACTGTATCCATCTACATTATTAACAAAAATATTCTTATTGTTTACCGTATTTAAATTGTATAATCCTGCCGGCTGGTCTTGGTTACTCGCTTCGTTGCTTAAAGCATACGCTGAAGTTGCCAGGGGTGACATCAAAAGAGCAGCAATAATAACAGCTATAATTTTTCTCACTTAGTTTTCTCCCTTTTTGAATTTTTTGATAAAGCTTCTAATAACATCTTTTTACATCTTTCTTCGTTTTTTGGATTTGTTTTTTATAATTTATTCATTTCTAATTTGTTCATTTCTAATTTTCTATGCCAATTCTGGATTTTACACCATTATTATAATAATGCTTGATTTCTTTCATTTCAGTCACCAAATCCGCTATGTCAATGATTTCCTCTGGTGCATATCTGCCTGTCAGAATAAGTTCGGTATTTTCTCTCTTTGAATTGATTATGTCAATAACCTCTTCAACCTTCAGGAGTTTAAAAAACAAAGCTGTATTAATTTCATCAAATACAACAACATCATATTCTCCCGATTCAACAACTTCCTTCATTCTTGACAGACCCTTCTCTGCATCAGCTAGATCCTTTTCTGTAGGTTTTCCATGTAAAAACTCAACACCGCCAAACTGTTCCATTTTAAGCCCCGGTAAATACTCTGCCGCTTTTAATTCACTGTAATCCTGACCCTTCATGAACTGCCCTATAAATGCTTTATTACCTGAACATACAGTTCGCAAAACCAGGCCTAGTGCCGCGGTTGTCTTACCCTTGCCATTTCCGGTGTATACTTGAACATATCCTTTTTCCAACATAAAACAATCCTCCTGCCAATTTTCTTAAATCAGAATATATCATTTCGAATATTTTTTAGCAATTACTTCCGCTATTTTAATACCGTCTACGGCTGCAGAAGTGATCCCTCCTGAATAGCCGGCTCCTTCCCCACATGGGTAAATTCCTTTTATTGTCCCTTGGTAGTCCTCATCTCTTTCAATTCGTACTGGAGATGAACTCCTCGTTTCCACCGCACTTAATACAGCATCAGGAGTATCGAAGCCTCTAAGTTTTCTTCCCATAAACGGAACCGCTTCTAATATGGACTCCACTGCAAACTCAGGAAGAGAAGCTCTTACTCCAACGCCGCCCCCCTTATTTTTAATGAATTCGCCAAGAGAACATTTTGGTGCCTTATATCGCCCGCCGGCTACCTGGAAAGCGGTTTTTTCATATTTCTCCTGGAAATAAATTCCTGCCAGCGGATCCTCAGATTCAAAGTCTTCAATTCTCACATCCACTAAAAGCCCGCTGTTTGCATTTTTACCGTCTCTGGCATTGTTACTCATGCCATTTGTCACTACAGTACCTTCACTGGATGATGTTACGATTACTTCCCCGCCAGGGCACATACAGAATGTGTAAACACCTCTTCCATTTTTACATCGATGCGACAGATTATATTCTGCCGCCCCAAGGCCTTCAACATTTCCATACTGGGACTTATTAATCAAAGACTGGAGGTGTTCTATTCTTACACCAATCGAAAATGGTTTCTGTGACATTTTCAATCCGGCCTGATTCAAATATTTAAAGGTATCCCTTGCACTATGGCCAATCGCCAGAACAAGGTTCTCAGTTTCAATCACTTCATTGCCGTTTACCTCTACTGCATATATTTCTCCGTTTGCTGCTTTCAATCCGGTTACTTTTGACTCAAATCTTATTTCTCCACCGAGGCTTATTATTTTTTTTCTGAGGTTGACAACAACACCTCTAAGCAAGTCTGTTCCTATATGAGGCTTCTGTTTGTATAAAATTTCTTCTCCAGCACCTGCCTTCGCAAATTCATTTAATACCTTGCCGATTCTCTTATCTTTGATCTGGGTTGTAAGCTTGCCGTCAGAAAAGGTTCCTGCTCCGCCCTCACCGAATTGAGGATTTGATTCCGGATTCAAAATTCCGTTTTTCCATAAATTTTCAACATCAGATACCCTTTGCTCCATAGCTTTTCCACGCTCTAAAACAAGTGGTTTATATCCCATTTCAGCAAGGATTAAAGCAGAAAATATACCAGCAGGTCCAAACCCTACAATAACTGGTCGGCTTTTCATCGCTTCTGTTCCCTTTTCCACATATTCATATTCTATTGATTTCGGCTGAGCCAGCTTCAGTTCAATACCAGGATTGTTAATTGAAAAATCAACACTGTAGACAATTTTGATATCTCCCTTGTCTCTGGCATCAATTGATTCCTTTACTATTCTATAATCCGTTATCAGAAGTTCTGGCTTCGCCAATTTACTGATGATTCTGGCTAGTATATTGCTTTTGTCTTCATCAATATTCAATTTAATTTCGTGTATTCTATACATTTTATATTTCCTTTACAATATTGTGACCAGCTTTGATACCATTCAGCCATGCATTTTGAAGATTATATCCTCCGCAAGGTCCATCATAATCAATTATCTCGCCACCAAAGAACAAACCTTTCACAAGTTTTGATTCCATAGTATTCATATTAATTTCTTCTGAAGCAACTCCTCCGCTTGTGCATTGAGCTTCCTTCCAGCCCTTTCCACCCGTAACGGTGAATGTGAGTGCTTTTACTGTTTGACTTAGTTTCTCCATCTCGGGTACAGTAATTTCTGAAACTTTTCTGTCTTTTCTGCTTAATGATCTTTCATACACAAAACAGGCCAGTTTGTTATTCAGTATGGACTGAAGAATAACAGATTCCTTTTCATCCGGCATTTTTTTTTGCTTTTGTAATAAGTAATCTGTTAGCATTGAAACTGATGTTTCAGGGACGAAATCCAGTACGATTGAATATCCCCGAAAGCCGTCCTCGAGCTTCATGCCATCTTCAATTTTTATCAAACGGCTCAAATTGAATATACATATTCCTGAAAGACCATGATCAGTAAATTGTATCTCCCCTTTTTCAATCGCCAGAGGATTTCCTTTTTTTAGAAGTGTTGACGTTCCTTTTGCCCTGACTCCTTTTATGCTTTCAAATTCTCCTTCACAGATAACCGGCATCAAAGTTGGCGCAAGCTTTGTTATGCTATGCCCAAGACTCTTTGCAAATCGATAGCCGTCACCGGTTGTGCCAAACTGAGGTGCCGATTTTCCACCTGTTGTAACAGCAATTCTGTCTGCAAAGATGGAACTCCCCTTTTTAAGGATTATTTCGAATCCATTCTTTGATTTTTCTATTCTTTCCACTTCTGTGTTAAATCTCTTCTTGATTCCCAATCTGTCAATTTCTCTTTCAAAAGCTTCAACCACTGAACTTGCCTGTTCAGAATACGGGTAAAGCCTTCCTTCATCTTCTTTTCTGATCATTAACCCTATTGATTCAAATAACAGTAATACTGAAGCAATATCTTCTCCGTTTATATTGGAAATATTGCATTTACCATTGCCTGTAGCCAAAAGCTTTTTACCCAGACTGCTGTTTTTTTCAATTATTTCTACCTTTGCCTGCGGATTTTCCCGTGCTGCTTCAATGGCTAAACTCATTCCTGCAGCGCCTCCGCCTATTATAACAATATTCAAAATTTCTCCCTCGCACCACTGGTTTTTCATTAAAAATACATGAATATATTATATCATAGAAATATGATTTTGCCATTAAAGAGTTTTGTGGTATTATAATAAAGTATGCTGTTTTTAAAATACAGATTGGTGAAATAATGTTTAAAATAATAAAATTTTTCATAAAGTCAGTTTTTCTTATCATCTTAATTATAGCCGGTTTTTTAGGGTATGCCAGATTCATCGAGCCAAATACCTTAGTGGAGAAATCTATAGAAATTTCTTCTCCTTATGTTTCAGAAAACGCTGACAATTTAAAAATCGCAGTTTTCTCCGATACTCATTTCAGTGATGATTATGACTTGAAGGATTTTCAAAAAGTCTTAAAAAGTATAGAAAAAAATGAACCTGATTTAGTTCTTTTTGCCGGTGATCTGATTGATAATCTAGATATGTTTAATGGCAGTCCAGATGACATTTCTAAAGCTCTTCAATCTATTAAAGCACCTCTGGGCAAATATTCAATTTTTGGGAATCACGATTATGGTGGCGGTGCAGAAAATGAATATGAGAAAATCCTAAGTGCAGGTGAATTTAAAGTTCTTAAAAATCAGTATTTCGCCTTGGATTCTCACAAGATTTCAATTATCGGAATTGATGACTTTATGCTTGGGTATGGGGATATAACGAAAGCAACGTGGGCAAGAGAAGATTATTATAATATTCTCCTTTGTCATGAACCGGATATTATAGATTCAATTTTAGAGTATAATATTGACTTGATGGTTTCTGGCCATACGCATGGAGGTCAAATACATGTACCTGGTTACACCGAGGATTTTCTTCCTCCATACGGTAAAAATTACGTTAAGGGGTTGTTTGAATTTGACAATTCCAGATTAAGTAAACTTTATGTCAACCCTGGCCTTGGAACGACTAAAATCCCGTTAAGATTCCTTTCTAAAGCCGAAATTACCTATATAACCATCACCCGGGAATAACAGAAAATAACAATAATTAGGGGCTGCTGAACAAACCAGAATTTTCTTATAGGTTTGTTCAGGACAGATGAAATCTGTAAAAAGCAGGCAAAGAACATGATAAAGCCTGCTTTTCAGCCCCTAATTATCGGCGAACCGAACCAAAGGTGAACTTGAATAGTCAGGCACCTTTGCATTAAGTGCAAGGCTTTTTATACCATTCTGCGAAAAACCTTGCACTTAATGAATTCAGAAATGGCTGTAAAAGTTGTAGCTGAGCCTTTTCTGAATTGTTCAGTAAGCCCTAATCAATAAATAAATGGCAACCCGGTCAAAGCCGGGTTGCCATTTTCAATTTGATTCTGTTTTCAGTTTTATTTTGTTTCCGTTTTATTCTATTTTCAGTTCTGTTCTGTTTTCACTTCTGTTCTGTTTTCACTTCTGTTCTGTTTTCACTTCTGTTCTGTTGCGGTTTCTATAGTTTTTCCGCTTTCACCTTTGTATTCCACCTTGAATACATTCATCAGGAAAATAAATATAGGGACACCAATCAACAGACCCCATACTCCCAGATAATGTTCAGCTACAAGCAGTATGATAAAAACAAAACAAACTGGAAGTCTTGTTCTGGCTGACATTAATTTAGGATTTAACACATATGTTTCAATGCCGTGAAGAATAATAATCATAACTAAAACCTGCAGCACCTGAATGATTCCGCCGATACTGAAGGCTATTGCAGAAAGCGGTATGAGAGAAATCACTACCCCCGCAACAGGAATAAGACCAAGAGCGAAAATCATTGTTCCAAGCCCAAGAATACCTGGAAACCCAAGGATTGACAGAACAATCATCGATAGAATTGAATTGATGATGGCAATTGTCACCTGAACTTTCATTACCTTCCCGAATGTCTGTGCGAAGCTCCTGCCAAAATACCCGAAATATTCATACATGAATGAGAGTTTACTTTTTGACATGTTCCTGCCAAAGTGGCTTATTTTATTTTTTTCAATCAGAATAATAAAGCTGAGAATAATTGAAACAAATAACGATATACTGAAATAACCGATTTTCGTAACGATTAATGCAGCCAAAGAACCTGCCTTCTCCAGATAAGCATTAAAATCTATCTGAGACACAATTGTCACCAATCTGGGTCCTATAGCTCTTTTTACCGCATCAATATCAATATTAATAAAGATGTTTGCAAGTTCGCCGAATTGTGCTATCACCTTTGGCAAAAAAACCGCGCTTCCAATAACCAGGAAGATTATTGCAATTACATACAATACTGTCAAAATTATTCCATCAGGAATATTAAATTTGAAATTTGTAACCAACTTCTTTTGAATATTGATCAATAGCGAATAAAAAACAAAGCATAGAATGAATGTCAGTAATACTAAATCCATCATGTTCCAAAATGTAATAAGAACTAAAGAAAGAACTATTAAAGAAATCACCTTTTCCTTATTATCAATATTTATTCCCTGCTCACCTGCCACATCTGGCTTGTCCCGTTCCATCATTAACCTTCCCCTTCATTTTTTATTTTCAACGAAATATTTTTTCTTATGCGGCATATTTATTCCAACCACCAGAACATTTGCTCCCTGTATGATAAAAAAGGCTCCAACCAGCAAGATTACTGATAAACCAAATGTGATTGGATTAATGAAGGCATAAAGACCTATGACAGATGCCAGAATTCCAAAAACAAGTGTCCAGTGCCAGGCCTTTTCCTTCAACTTTCTTAGTTGAAAGGCTGCTACTATTCTAAGGCTGCCTGAGTACAATAACCACATTCCAAAGAAAATAAGCACCATTGCATCAACCACTATCTGGTTTAAAAGCACGATGCAGCCAAGAATAAATGTTAAAATTGATTCTGCAATAACCCATCCGCTCTCTGCATTTCTGTTTTTCTCAGTAAAATAGTTAACTGCCCCGATTAATCCCGCCACCATCATGACGATACCAAGAACAAAAGCCAGAGATAAAAAACTGGCGCCAGGGTTTGCAAAACACCAGACTCCTGCTAACAGCATAAAAAGTCCCGATATAATAGTTAATACTCTCATATATTTCCCTCCCGATTTACTCTGCTGGTATTACGATGACTTCAGTATTTTTTTTGATTCTTTCACTGAATTGAGCTATAAAATTATTATCAGCATTGTCCCCGCCTGACTGACCAAGAATTACCTGCGTGATTTTATTTTTTTCCACCAGTTCAACCAATGTATCAAGTACATGATTTGAGCGAACTACAGTTAAATTTGCTCCATATTCCAGGGCTTTTTCATATAAGTACTCCAATGCTTCCCCTTCTTCCGAATTTCCAAGAAATTTGAACTCATAATGGGCTACATGGATTATGAACAATTCTCCTTTATTCTTGCTTAATAATTCATGTCCGTATTTTATTAATCTGTCACATGTTCTCTGTTGAGTAACACACACCATAACATTTTTCATACTTTCTCCTTTTGTTTTTTTGTTTTAGCTAAATGGATAATATATCCGCTTTAATCCTCCAAAATAAATCCAATATCTTCAAGTTTAGCTTTCAGCAAGGTATCGTGGTTCACCCAAAGATCTTTGCTGGCCTTAAACTTTTTTCCGGTTCTTTCTATTTTAATGATAACCGGGGTATTTCCTTTATGTGCAGTTAATACTTCTTTCAACGCTGAAAGTGCTTCAGTCTCGTTTAAATCTTCCGGGATACTGATCTTCAATGATGGGGAAATCAAAACTTCATCTATTAACTTAAGGTCAAATATTTTTTCCGCCATTAGTTTTGGCTGCTCATCTTCCTTAAAGTTGATGGTGCCCTTTACCACAACCACATTATCTTCTTTAATGCTTTGTATACATCTTTCATAAACATTTGGGAATACGATGACTTCAACGATTCCGTAAAGGTCCTCAAGGTCAATGAACGCCATCTGCTTGTTGCTTTTAGTTACCAGAATCTTCTTACCGCTGATAATTCCAGCCATTGTTACTTTCATTCCATCTACAATGCGTTCGTTCGTTTCCACGTGAGACAGTTCATCGGAGGTAATGGTTGAAATTTTTTCTATTCGTTCTTCGTAATCCTTCAACGGATGACCTGTAATATATACGCCAAGCATCTCCTTTTCCAGTGCTATTAAGGTTTCCTTTGAAAAATTTGTAACCTGCGGAAGCACAGAGGCGGAACCTGGTGCGGACATTTCGCCAATATTTATCTGGAACAATGACATCTGCCCCTGAATATTTTTTCTACTGTTATTTTGAGCGGATTCTATCAGCTTTTCATAAACAGCCATAAGCTGTGCTCTGTTTTCATTGATACAATCAAATGCTCCAGCCTTAATAAGACTTTCGAAGGCTTTTTTGTTCACCTCCTGAATGTCGATGTTGTTAACAAACTGAAAAATATCACTTGAAATACCTTTTTCAGTTCGCATTTTAATGATGGCATTAATAACACCTTCGCCTACATTCTTGACGCCAAGAAGGCCAAATCTTATTGCATTTCCTACAACGGTGAATTTTTTATTGCTCTCTGCCACGCACGGTGGCAATACCTGTATTTGCATTTCATTACAATTTCTTATGTATTTTGCAATCTGAGCAGAATCCCCTATTACGCTTGTCATAAGGGCAGCCATAAACTCAACCGGATAATAAGCCTTTAGATAAGCCGTCTCATAGGCTATTACAGCGTAGGCTGCAGCATGCGATTTGTTAAAGGCATATTCTGCAAAGCTGATCATCTGTCCAAAAATTTCTTTAGCGACTGCAGGTGACATATGTTTGTTTTCCACAGCGCCCTTCACAAAATGTTCCTGTTCCTCAATCATAACGTCCATTTTCTTCTTGCTCATTGCCCTTCTTACAAGGTCACTTCTTCCGTAGGAATACCCTGCCAAATCTCTTACAATCTGCATCACCTGCTCCTGATAAACGAGGCAGCCGTAAGTGACTGAAAGAATTGGCTCCAAACTTTCATGCAGATATTTTACATCCTTTGGATTTTTCTTGTTTTCAATATAAGTTGGAATCGAATTCATCGGTCCTGGTCTGTATAAAGAAATCCCTGCGACAATATCTTCGAAACAGTCAGGCTTAAGGTTCTTCATAAATTGAGTCATTCCGCCGCTTTCCAGTTGGAAAACGCCTTGTGTATTGCCGGCACTTATTAATTCGTAAACCTTTGGATCATCATAATCCATCTTAGAAAAATTAATTTTTCTTCCGTGATTTTCTTCGATTGATTCAAGTGCATCTCTGATAACCGTTAAATTTCTAAGACCTAAAAAGTCCATCTTTAAAAGCCCTAGTTCCTCGATTGTATTCATGGTAAACTGAGTGGAAATCCCTTTGTCAGAAAGATATAAAGGAACATATTCATTGATGCTCTTTTTAGAAATCACAACTCCTGCAGCATGCGTTGACGCATGTCTCGACAAACCTTCAAGTGCTTTCGCCATATCCAGAACCTTTGCAATATTCTTGTCCTTTTCATACATGGCTCTCAACTCAGGATTCATATCCAACGCTTTTGAGATTGTCATTTTCAATTCAAAAGGGATTGCCTTTGCAATTGCGTCAACTTCGCCATAGCTCATATTTAAAGCTCTTCCAACATCCCTGATAGCTGCCTTTGCCTTCATCGTACCAAAAGTGATAATTTGAGCAACTTTATCTTCACCGTATTTTTCGATGACATAATTAATAACCTCCTGCCGTCTTTCATAGCAAAAGTCTATATCAATATCAGGCATGCTTATTCTTTCAGGGTTTAAAAAACGTTCAAAAATCAGCCCGTATTTAATTGGATCTATATCCGTTATTTTAAGTGCATAAGCAACTATACTGCCGGCTGCAGAGCCTCTCCCGGGGCCGACCATTATTCCGTTTTGCTTTGCATAGTTAATAAAATCCCAGACAATCAGAAAATATTCTATATAACCCATTTTTATAATGGTTTCCAGCTCATATTCAAATCTGACTTTCAGTTCCTGACTCAGTTCCCCATAGCGGTCATTAAGTCCAGACTCACATAAATCTCTTAAATACTCCTCATTCGTTTTACCTGCAGGTGATACGAAATCAGGCAGGTGGAGCTTCCCAAATGTAAAGTCCACATTACAGGCTTCCGCAATAACGGCTGTATTGCTGATTGCCTCCGGGAATCCGGCAAATATTTTTTCCATTTCTGTTCCGGATTTCAAATAAAACTGGTCATTTGGAAACCTCATTCGTTTTTCATCATCCACGTTTGTTGCTGTTTGAATGCAAAGGAGAACATCATGGGCCTCCGCATCTTCCTGTCTGACGTAATGGACATCATTTGTGGCAACAAAAGGTATGCCTGTTTCCTGATGAAGCCGTTCCATATCGGGTAAAATAGCAAGTTCTTCTTCAAGTCCCTGGTCCTGAAGCTCCAAATAAAAATTTCCTTCGCCAAATATTTCTAAAAGTTCCAAAGCTTCTGTTTTGGCCCCCTGGTAGTCTCTGTTTGACAATTTTCTTTGTATTTCACCTGCCAGGCAGGCCGAAAGAGCAATAATCCCCTTGCTGTGCTCCCGAAGTAATTTTTTATCCACTCTTGGTTTATAATAAAATCCTTTTGTAAAGCCTTCAGAAACTATTTTAATCAGGTTTTTATAACCCTCTTCATCTTTTGCCAGTAAAACAAGATGACCCTGATATTTATCTTTATCAGAGTCTTTATCTTCCTTGGATCTTGCAGCCGTATATACTTCACAACCAATAATAGGTTTTATACCCTGTTTCTTTGCTTCCTTGTAAAAATCAATTACACCAAACATTACTCCATGGTCTGTTATTGCCAAGGAGTCCATACCCATTTCTTTTGCATGAGTAATAAGGTCGCTTATTCGTGCCGCCCCATCCAAAAGACTATATTCTGTATGTACGTGAAGATGTGTAAATGCCATAGCTTATATCCTTATATTTCTCTGCCTACTACATGTATTCTCATCATATTCGTATTGCCTTCTATTCCGGCAGGAAGTCCTGCTGTAATAATTAAAATATCATTCTTTCTGATTTTTTCTCTTTTAGATAAGGCGTCAATTGCCTTTACAAATAAATCTCTTTCTGTGTCAGCAGATTCAACAATCAGGCATTCTACTCCCCAGCAGAGAGCAAGCCTTCTTGCGACTTCTTCATTTGAAGTTGCGGCAAAAATTGGTGCTTTTGGTCTGAACTTGGAAATAATCATAGGTGTACCGCCGGAGGCTGTTGGTGCCAGAATGGCTCTGGCCTTCAAACCATAGGAGCTTGCAACAGTAGCATGCCCAATTGCATTGGTAACGCTTTCATCCCGAAGACCAATGTTTCGGCGCATCACCTCTTCAAAATCTATGTTTTCTTCAACCGTAACTGCTATTTCAGCCATACTTTTCACCGCTTCAACCGGATATTTTCCAACAGCGGTTTCACCAGAAAGCATAATCGCATCTGTCCCGTCAAATATGGCATTTGCGACATCAGCCACCTCTGCTCTGGTAGGCCTTGGGTTTCTAATCATAGAATCCAGCATCTGTGTTGCTGTAATAACAGGTTTCCCAACAGTATTACATTTTTTAATTATTTTTTTCTGTAATAAAGGTACCTGCTCCTGAGGTATTTCTACACCTAAATCTCCTCTGGCCACCATGATTCCGTCAGAAGCTTCGATAATGTCATCAATATTTTCTATACCTTCTCCATTTTCAATTTTAGCAATTATTCTGATATAACTGCCGCCATTATGTTTTAATATAGTTCTTATTTCTTCTACGTCACTGGCTTTTCTCACAAAAGATGCAGCAACAAAATCAACTTTGTTCTCAATTCCGAATAGAATATCTCCATAATCTTTTTCCGTGATAGATGGCAGATTTAATTTTACACCGGGGAGATTCACCCCCCTGTTATCTTTTAATATACCAGTATTTTTAACAATACACTTAACACAATCATCTATTATTTCAAGAGTCTCTAATTCAATTAATCCGTCATCGATTAATATTCTGTCCCCAATAGATAAATCATGCGTAATGTCTTTATAAGTAACACTGCACATCTCTTCGTTGCCAACCATTTCTCTGGTAGTCAGGGTGTAAATCTGGCCTTCATTTATGACAATTTCTGGTTTATAGAATTTCCCGGTTCTTATTTCCGGGCCCTTTGTATCCAGTAATATGGCAACATTCAATCCCAGCAGCTTCCTGACTTCCTTTATTGTCTCAATCTTAACCTTCTGTTCTTCATGAGAACCATGAGAGAAATTCAGTCTGGCCACATTCATTCCTGAGTTGATCATTTCCATTAAAATATCTTTGTCCTCACAAGCCGGGCCTATCGTTGCAACTATTTTAGTTCTTTTAAAATTTCCTATTTCTATATCCATTTCTTACACTTCCCTTTTACTTGTCATTTCAAATTGTTTTTACTTATCTTTTTTTGATTCCTGTTACAAATTGTTTTTACTTATCTTTCCTTTGCTTCGCTCTTCCTCTGATATATTGAAAGGCAAAATAAAAAACCGTTGTTACTGCCAGGATTGGTATGATTTGCGAACTGTCATTTAGCCCAAACATTTTTAGAGCGAACAGAGCTCCTATAATAAACAGCCAGTAATACAAAAACAATCCTATAACATTACCATTCATAATGTACCTTCCCTTCCAATTCAGCCCAAGTGATCTTATTTTTCAATATATTTCAAGTTGCACCTCGGTCATAAACTGACCTACCTGCCGCTTCTTCTTCTCTCCAGTTCTTTAAGTTCTTTTTTTCTAAGTCTGATGTCATTTGGCACTATTTCAACCAATTCATCATCATCAATAAACTCAAGTGCTTCTTCAAGCGTAAAAGCTCTGCTTGGCGGCAACTTTACTGAATCGTCAGTACCGGCAGCTCTCATATTTGTTACTTTCTTTGCCTTGCATGGATTGATAACCATATCATCATTTCTGCTGTTCATACCGACAATCATTCCTTCATAAACTTTCGTTCCTGGTTCAATGAATAACTGAACTCTTTCACTGATATTGTACAATGCATAAGGAGTGGAAATACCATCTTCAATGGCAATGGCAACACCGTTTGTCCTTTGAGGGATGTCTCCCTTATGTGGTTCAAAAGATTCAAACCGTCTTACCATCGTTCCTTCTCCCCTTGTGTCATTAATGAATTCCGTCCTATAACCAAGCAGACCTCTCGTTGGAACAAGATACTCTATTTTGGCATAACCGTTTTCACTGGACATTTGTCTCATCATACCTTTTCTGATATTCAGTTTTGATATGACTGGTCCCGCATATTGCTCAGCAACCGTAACAACTACTTCCTCCATAGGCTCCAGTTTATGGCCTTTTTTATCCTTGTGCATGATAACTTCCGGTTTTGATACAGCTAGTTCATATCCTTCTCTTCTCATATTTTCGATTAATATGGAAAGGTGAAGTTCTCCTCTTCCTGAAACCTTGAAGCTGTCTGTAGATTCAGTTTCCTCAACAATAAGTCCAACATTTACTTCAAGCTCTTTGTCCAGTCTTTCTCTGATGTGCCTTGAAGTTACAAATTTACCAACCTTGCCTGCAAATGGCGACTTGTTAACCATGAAGTTCATGGAAAGGGTAGGCTCTTCAATTTGAATCATTTCCATCGGCTGTACATTTTTTTCATCACAGATAGTCTCACCTATTGATATGTCGGAAATTCCGGCAACAACAACAATGTCTCCACTTTCCGCTGAATCAACTAAAGTTCTCTTCATTCCCACATAAGTAAACAACTGGTTTATTTTTCTTTGGACAATTGTTCCATCAGCCTTTGCAACTGCTACCGTTTGACCAGTTTTTATCTTCCCTTTGGTGATTCTGCCTATACCAAGTCTTCCAATATAATCATCATAAGCTAACGTTGAAACCTGAAATTGCAGTGGTTCCTTATTAAGATTCGGATAAGGCTTAACATGGGAAATAATAGTATCAAACAATGGTGTTAAATCTGTGCTGTCATCATCAAGTTCTCTCTTTGCAATACCCTGCTTTGCTATACCATATAATATCGGAAAATCAAGCTGTTGATCATTTGCATGCAGATCCATAAATAATTCATAAACCATATCAACAACCTCCACCGGTCTTGCATCCTTTTTGTCGATTTTATTGATAAGTAAAATCGGGTTGAGTCCCTGCTGCAGTGACTTCTGCAGCACAAATCTTGTCTGCGGCATTGGTCCTTCACTGGAGTCAACCAATAAAACAACTGTATCTACAGTCTTAATAATACGTTCAACTTCAGATGAGAAATCCGCATGTCCTGGTGTGTCCACTATGTTTATTTTATAGTCTCCATGCATAATTGAACAGTTTTTAGAATAAATAGTTATCCCTCTTTCTCTTTCAATATCATCACTGTCCATAACACAGTCTATTATTTCTTCGTTTGCTCTAAAAACGCCGCTCTGTCCTAGTAATGCATCAACCAAAGTTGATTTTCCTGCATCTACGTGGGCGATTACCGCAATATTGATTATCTTTTTCTTGTTTTTCATGTTCTCCTGCTTTCTTTTACTCATTCGTTAACCTTGATATTATATCACAGCTAAACAAAAAAATATATACCTGTATTTATGACTAATTTGCTGTAATGTGGTATAATTAATGTATAAGAAATGAAAGTTGGTATATAAATGGAACAAATTAAAGAAATCTTGAAAAATATTTTAGATGGAAAAAAATTAATCAAAATGGTGTTTGGCAGCGCAAGAAAAAAAACCATTCCCTATTATAAAATTATTATCCGTCCTATCATCATAAAGGATCAGTTTTATTATCAGGTGGAATATCATTACACGGATAAAGTAATTCACGAAAATCTAAACCCTGAAGACTTAATTCTGCTTTGCTGTGACTTTATGCTTATGGATTTTAAGCAGTTGAATGTTTATGCGATAAATGAAGATGTTCAGATTTTGGCTGCCAATCCGAACGATCCTAAAGTATTGAAGAGCAAACCATCGAAAAAAAAGGCTGACCTAAGCCATAATAAGAAGAAGCAATACATCATACCGGATAACGAACCCTGCGATTTTCTTATCAGACTTGGCGTTTCAGACTATAAGGGAAAGGTGTTTCACAAGCATTACAGCAAATTCAGACAGATTAACAGATTCCTTGAAATCGTGGACGATTCTTTTGAATCTTTAGACACTTCTAAAACCATTAAGGTAATAGACTTTGGTTGCGGAAAAGCATATCTTACATTTGCACTTTATCATTATTTAAGAGTTATTAAAGGGTTAGACGTTGAAATTGTAGGCCTTGATCTTAAAGAAGATGTAATAGAGTTCTGTAATAAAATTGCGCAGGAACTGGAATTTGACAAATTGAAGTTCTTAGTCGGGGATATAAAAGATTACACAAGCGACCAGGCAGATATGGTTGTTACTCTTCATGCCTGTGATACAGCAACCGATTTTGCTCTGATTAATGCTGTTAAGTGGCAGTCTCAAATCATTCTGTCAGTACCATGCTGCCAGCATGAGCTCTTTAACCAGATCAAGGAGAGTTTGCATGCCCCGCTGTTCAAACACGGGCTTTTAAAAGACCGGTTTACTGAAATTTTAACAGATGGAATCAGAGGTTTAAAGCTTGAGGCTGCAGGTTATGATGTGAAAATGATAGAATTTACAACTCTGGAGCATACCTCTAAAAACATAATGATTAAAGCCGTTAAAAGCAAACCTGTTGCAACTTCTTCCGAAACGGAAGAGAATTTAAAAGAAGCCGCAGCGAGAAAAAATAAAGCCTTAAAGGCAAATAAAGAGTATGAAGCACTGAAACAATACTGGCACATAAATCCTACAATAGACTCCCTGTAAATAGGGAATAAAAATAATCCACTGGAATTAACGGCGTTGAAATCAAAGGAGCCCAGTGGCAGATCTAATCTGCCACTGGGCTCCTTTTGATTTTTATTATACCGCTTTTGTTAATCGTTTGAATTTTACCAGCTTCCGCCGCCGCCTCCGCCAAATCCACCACCGCCAAATCCGCCGCCGCCGCCGAATCCGCCGCCGCCAAGCCCGCCCGAACCGCCACCTGCATTAGGTGGAACGATGCTGCTAGCCATGGAGTGCGTAAAACCATTGAACATATTCATGAATATCCACGTGTTGAACAGAGTATTATTATATCCGCCACCATACCAGGCAGGAGCTTCAACCGCTATGCCTTCAAATTTCTTTGCCCATTTTTCATTGAGACCCAAAACATATGCATAAGGTAAAACATTATAAAAGTAGACAGGATCATCTTCGGAAAGTTTCTTAATCTTATCTGATTCTGCTGTTCTGATGAACTCCTTAAACCCAAGTATTTTACCCAAAAGTTCTGCGCTGCGCTTTGTTCTTTGTTTCATCCTGATAGTAAAAATAAAACTGATAGCTGATGCTATGACTGCAAAAACACCATAAGTAAAATCAAAAAACATAATGCTGTATCCTGTGAAAACAATCAGACCCAAAACAGCCAGGATTCCACCCAATATCACCTTCGTTTTATATTTTACCTTACTGTTGGCATCACGCTTGTCATGAGCTGTAATTACTATTGAATAACCGGTGAAAATAAGGAATAATATTGGTATGCTTATGATGGACGTTTGTGGAGCCAGCATTAAATATATCGGACCAAGTAACGCAATTCCCACTATAGGCACCAGCATCAGCAGCATCCCCAGAGCTCTTGCTCCAATGGAGTTTTGTGTAAAAATTCTATTTTCTTTGCTTTTTGTAAAATGAGCCTTCAACTGTACGGAAGCTGCCTGGAAACTATCGAAAAAATCTCCCTGCAATTCTGTCAGGGTAACGCTGTCCCTTAATTTAAACAATCCCTCAAAGAAGGTTAATTCATATATCTTTGCCTCATCTCCCATTTCTTTTTTCTTGATAAGAACAAATTCTCCCTTATCGATTTCTTCTATAGTTAAATAACCTTTTTCTGCAAAATAAATGACAAGGGATACCAGATCTTTCTCATCAACTATGCCGTCTACAATGTAGCCGACCTCAGCAGGAGAAATTCCATCGGGTGGATAAAATTCAACAGTTTGAACAACCTTTGGGTCTCTTCCAAAAGCAAACCATAAAAGAATACTTATAGCTGGTGCAGCCACACAAAGAAGAAGCATGATTAAAAATGCCCAGTTTGTATTCATTTCACCGGTAAAGTATCCTTCCGGCAAAACCGCTCTGAAGGTTACCCCTTCTCCAAGTTGAAGCGGCCTGATTGTAGCTCCTGTGATTTTATTCCCTGATGTGCTCCATTTTACAGCCCCACTGTCTGTTGCGCCGTAAGCCCCCGCTAGGAATTCAGCTTTTTGCGGATCAAATTCTTTCGGCATATTTATATTGATTGTAGAGGATGCTATTGACGTCCCCCAGCCGTTTGGTACAGCATTGTAATAAAAGCTGTCATACTCTGCAATACCGTCATCATAAAGCCGCACCCTATAGGAAATGACATAGCTTTGGTTCCCTTCCACAAGGTACTCCGGACTTCCTATTTGAATAACGATATTACCATTTTCTTCATAAGCCTGATATTCATATCCTTCGACACTGACATTTTCCACTTTCATTTTATATTTCTGCTCAACCACTTTTCCGTCAACCTGGCTGTAAGCGGTACCGCTTAAAGGAATGTACCTGTACAAGCCATGACGCGGTTCAGTGTAGGATACTTTTATTTCTTCTTTCATCAAAAATGAATTATCCTCGGAAACATCCATGGTAACATTATATTCATTTGTATTGTAAAACTCTGCCCCATACGAATTCACCGGCCCTGGTGCATAAATCATCAAAGCCAGTAAACTGAGAACAGCAAATATTCTCGAAATATTTTTCATATTAAAATTGCACCTTAACATTTTGTCTTTCTTCTTCTTCCTCTACTTCAAACATAGGCTTTCTTACAAACTTGAATACAGCTGCAATTAAGTTGCTTGGGAATGATTCCACCATTGTGTTGAAGTCTCTTACAATAGCATTGTAGTATTTTCTTGCATTTGCGATATCCTCTTCCACCTTTTGAAGCTGCTTCTGAAGATCCATAAAACTAGTGTTTGCCTTTAAATCAGGATAAGCTTCCGCTAGAGCAAACAAACTTTTCAAAGTACCTGTCAGCATGTTTTCTCCTGCAATTTTATCTTCAATTGTATTTGCGCTTTGTGCAAGGTTTCTCGCCTGAACTACCTTTTCAAACGTTCCGGATTCATGCTTTGCGTAACCCTTAACTGTTTCAACAAGATTAGGGATTAAATCATATCTTTTCTTCAGGTATACATCCATTGTGGCAAATGCTTCCTCTGCCATATTCTTCATTTTTATAAAACCGTTATACCCGTTTACAAGCCAGATTGCATTAATAGCTATAATTACTGCGATTACAATTAAAATAATTGTTGTACCTTCCATTTTCAAATCCTCCAATCAATATATTCATTATTTTTCATTAAAAAATTGTTTGCTTTAGTAAATGGTCTTGATCCCCAGAATCCGCCATAAGCTGAAAGGGGACTTGGATGCGAGCTTTCCAGTATCAGATGATTTTTGTTTGTAATAAAAACTTTTTTTGATTTTGCATTGGCACCCCACAAGATAAAGACCATTGGCTTTTCTCTTAGATTCAATTGTCTGATAATCTCATCCGTAAAAATTTCCCACCCTTTTCCTTTATGGGAATTTGCCTCACCTTCCCTTACTGTCAAAACAACATTCAAAAGAAGAACACCCTGCTTTGCCCACCCTTCCAGGCAATTATTATCTGCTGTTCTAATGCCCGTATCTGAAAAGAGCTCTTTAAAAATATTGTTTAGCGACGGTGGCCTTTTCACTTCATTACTGACTGAGAAAGCAAGACCATTTGCCTGTCCCTTTTCATGATAAGGATCCTGACCTAAAATCACCACCCTAACAGCTCCAAAATCCGCCAATTTCAACGCATGAAAAACATCTGCCTCTGATGGGTAAACCGTATGATTCTCATACTCATATTTCAGAAATTCCTGAAGCTTCAGATAGTATTCCTTATTAAACTCTTTTTTAAGAATGACGTCCCATTCATTACCAATTTTATTCATATCTGTATTTTACATCTAAATGTGAAAAGGCACAATAGCCCCATTGGCACATGATAAATTCTACTGACCTTCGACCTCTTCAAAAAGTTCCGTTAAATAAACCCACCGCTCTGTTTTATGTTCCAGGTCATTCTCCAGCTGTTCCTTTTTTTTCAGGAGGCCTTGCAGTTTATCATAATTCGTCGCCGCTGCCCCAATTTCAAGCTCAATTGTTCCGATTTGTTTTTCAAGCCTGGCAAGGTCCTGATCAATTGTCTCATATTCGTGTTTTTCTTTAAATGTAATCTTCTTTTTACCGGACGTGCTTTTTACTCTCGTTTTTATTACCTTTGGTTTTACAGGATTTGCTTCAACCATCCGTTTGTTCAATATTTCCAGATAATCAGAATATCCGCCATTATATAAGTTTATTCCATCCGCCTCAAAGGCAAACACTCTGTTCACAATTCTGTCCAAAAAATACCTGTCATGAGATACTGCAACAACTGCTCCTTTGAAACTGTCAATGTAATCCTCTAAAATGGTTAAGGTTTCAATATCCAAATCATTGGTTGGCTCGTCTAAAAGCAGTACATTTGGTGCTCCCATCAAGATACTCAGAAGATGCAGTCTTCTCTTTTCTCCTCCGGATAATCTTCCAATGGCATTATGCTGCAAATCGGGAGTAAATAAGAATCTTTCCAGCATTTGTGATGCAGTGATCTTTCCCTCTTCCGTTACAACAATTTCCGCAATATCCTTAATATAATCAAGTACCTTTTGCTCTGGTTTTAAATTTTCATTTTCCTGGGAAAAATAGCCGATTTTTACTGTATCTCCAATATCCACATGCCCGCTGTCAGGTTCAACAATCCCCATAATTATCTGAAGAAGCGTTGATTTACCGCATCCGTTGTCTCCAATAATTCCAAGTCTGTCTTTCCTGAGAATGGTGTATTCAAAATCTTTGAATAATATTTTATTATCATATGTTTTTGAGACGTGTTTGATTTCTATAATTTTTTTCCCAAGTCTTGAGGAGACTGACGACACTTCCACCTTGTCTCCTTTAAATAATCCATCCTGATCACGCAACTTTTCATAACGCTCAACTCTACCCTTGCTCCTGGTACCTCGGGCCTTGATTCCCTGTTTCATCCACGCCAGCTCTTTTTTTAATATGGTTTGTCTTTTTCTCTCGCTCCCAACAAGGCTTTCTTCCCTAAGCGATTTCATTTCCAGATACTTTGAATAATTTCCCTCATAGGTAAATAAATTTCCTCTTTCGATTTCTACTATTCTGTTCGTAACCCGATCCAGAAAATATCTGTCATGTGTAATCATTACGATTGCCCCCGAATATTTAATTAAATACTGTTCCAGCCATAATATTGAATCTTTATCAAGATGATTTGTAGGCTCATCCAGAATCAGCAGATCACTGTTGGAAACGAGAGCCTGTGCAATAGCAACTCTTTTCTTTTGCCCGCCGGAAAGTTGCCCGACAGGTTTATCGTATTCTGTTATTTCCAGTCTCCCCAGAATATCCTTGGCTTCATATTCTTGTATTTCCAAATCTGACTCTCTCTTTTCAGCCAGCACATAATTAATAACCGACATTTCTCCTGAAATATCGGTGTTTTGATCTAAATACGCTATTTTTGCGAGTTTATTTCTGCTGATTTCCCCGTAATCCTGATATTCAAGCTCTGCCAATATCTTAAGAAAGGTTGATTTACCCGTACCATTTGTCCCTATAATCCCAACTTTATCGTGTTCATTTAAATAAAAATCCACTTCAGCAAGTAAAGGCTTTAACCCGTAGCTTTTGGAAATTTTTTCTGCTGATAATATCATTACCCACCCTTTTCTACAACTATACAATAAATATACTTCTCTATTTATAAATCTTTACTCTTTTTTCCATAATAATCTTCAAATTCAACCTATTTCGGTTGTATTACTTTATCTCCATGGTTTGCATTTCTATTTTCGTCTTTCCATGAGACGAACCTTTTAGCGACCAGTATTTATTCCCCGCCTTTACAAAAAACCATTTTGAAATTGGTATATGCGTTTTTATGGATAGGGTTTCTCCCCGTTCAATTGCTTTCGCGAATTTTTTTATTTTACCTGTCACCAGACCTCTAAAAGGAGAATCCATAATCGCTTCCCCCGAACCGATACTTAAGACGCCCCCATACTTAAAACTGTTCTTCTTTAAAAAATACTCCATAATACTTATGGCTACCTCATTTTGCTCGTTTTCAATGAAACCGCAGTTAATGATGATATAAACTGTTGGCCGGTTTTTGTACTTTTCTCCAAGCTTTTCTAAGCGGTTTAAAAATCCAAGCAAAATTGATGGAATGCAATCAACATACAAAGGAAAAATCAAAATTGCTTTCTGTGCGAAAAGAAGTTCTTTTGATACTTCATCATAATTATTTTTATTCAGCAGGAATTCTTCTGATTCAGTCTTTAAAACCTTCATAAGGTACTTCGTGTATCTTCTGGAATTTGACAATGGGGCCCTGTGGCTGCCATTGATAATTACTGTTTTATCCATTTTTCAGATACCTCCTTCAGGAGAATTTCTTCCACTTCGGACTCAATGGCGAAAATCACTTTATAACTGCCCAGGTTCAAATTGTAAGCGTTTCGCTCTACTAATTTTTTAAAAATCTCTTTCTCTTCCTCTGCCTCTACCCCATACCCGATTATAATGGCATCTTTTGTTTCTACTCCTCTTAGCTCATGATGCGTTTCTTGTTGAAAAACCCTTAAAAAAGGTTGTTGGAGAGGTAAACATCTTTCAAGCATTGCCTTAAATGGCACATCATAACAGCCATATTTGACTCTGCAGATATACACGATTTCCTTAGCCATTGCAATTTTAGGATAAATAAGCACTTGATCATCTCTGATCACACAGCTTCCCGGTGTTTTTGTCCAGCAATTAAAACAGCTTGTACAGAAGTTTATTATTTTACTGTTAATATTGATGATCTCAGCCTGTTCAATTTTCAATTCAATTGCTTTATCCGTAAGTATTAACATTTTTTCACCAATCCATATTATTTTTCATTTGCTTCAACAGTAACTTATCTTCATTAGAAACCCTGTATGATTCTCTTATTTTCTGCAATGACTTATTCCGCGTCCAACTGTCCAGGCTGCCAGAACAGATAAATTTCAGTGTTTTTTCTCTTTCTTTTACAAAAGCTGTAGAAACTGCCCAGGCAACTGCCATCTTAACATAATATTTGTTATGGTTAACATCTGCCAAAACAGCCAGAACCCTATCAATATATAATGGCTCAATGTAGTAATCCATCAGCATAACAACAGCAAACCTAAGTTCGTACTCTTCATTTGAATTAAAATATCTCTCTAAAAGACGCCACATTGCATCTTTGTTTTTTATTGTGATTTTCAGGCTGGCACAAAAGCTGTCGCAAACTGCCCAGTTATCTATTACCGGTATAAATTCGATGATGTGCTTTGCCACCTTCTCAAACGGCAATTTTAGATTTCCAATCACAAGTCCATAAAGAATTTTTTCTTCATAATAGTCAAAAGACCGTTCCTCAAGAAAAGAATCGTAATCCTCTTTTACTATTTCCTTCGCAATCTGTTTGATAATCGGGCTTCTTACCCCTCGGACGTTATGCACACCTGGAACCAGTTTTTCGTAAAATGCCTTATACCCGTTATCTATGTTATCTTCCAGTATTTTTTTATAATTTATCATTATACCCCGATTAATTCCCTTACAAAGTCCGTCTTTGGATTTTGTTTTATTTCTGACGGTGTTCCAATTTGAATTATTTCACCTTTGTCCATAACAAGTACTCTTGTACCAAGTTTCAGTGCTTCTTTAATGTCATGGGTAATAAAAACAATCATCACATTCAGTTTATTATAAATTTTCAATATTTCTTCCTGCAGCAGTTTTCTGTTTATTTCATCCACTGCACCAAATGGTTCATCCATCAGTAACACTTCCGGCGATGCAGCCAAAGCCCTTGCAAGACCAACTCTCTGTCGTTGACCTCCTGAAAGCTCGCTTGGATATCTTGTTATGATTTCTTCATCCAGACCAACCATTTTGATCAGTTCTTTCACTTTATTGCTGATTTTAATTTTATCATCTTCTTTTATTAAATTGGGGACATAGGCAATATTTTTACTGATGTTCATATGAGGGAAGAGACCAACCTCCTGAATGACATATCCCATTTTTCTTCTTAATTGGATCTGATCAATCTTCGATATATCCTCCCCGTTCACAAGAATTCTGCCGCTGTCAGGAGTGAGCAACCCGTTAATAAGTTTTAAAACAGTTGTTTTGCCGCAGCCTGAACTCCCTATTATTGTTAAAAAATCACCTTTGCATATCTTCAAATTGAAATTGTCTAATATACTGTTTTCGCCATATGACTTTGAAACATTTTCTAAAATGATACAATCTTGATTTTCCATATGTCCTCCATCTTTTATTTTTCCAAAAGCCCTTTTTCAATTAAAAAATCTCTTGCCAGTTCTTTTTCATCAATACCATCGGCTTCAACCTTATTATTCAATTCTGACATTTCACTGTCTGTTATTATATTATCCATTTTCATCAAAACAGCTTCCAGTTCAGGATATTTTTTCAAAGTATCCATCCTGACAACCGTTCCGCAATAATACGTCTGATAGAAATCTTTGTCATCTTCAAGAACAGTTACATCCGAAATGGCCAGCTGGCCATCTGTTGTAAAAATATTCATAACATCTATTTCCCTTGAATTAATGGCATTATATTTAAGCCCTATATCCAGATCCACTGTTTTTTTGAAATTCAACCCATAGGTTTCAGCCAATGCGTCAAATCCATCTTCTCTTTCAAAAAAATCATATTCCGCACCAAATACCAGATCCTTAGAATATTTTGCCAAATCAGAATAAGTCTTTATATTATATTTTTCTGCAATTTCTTTTCTTACCACCAACCCATAGGTGTTGTTAAAGCCATATAATCCAACCCATTTAAGTTTATACTCTTTTTCATACTTTTTCGTAAGCTCTTTATACAAGGTTTCATCATCAGGAATGCCAGTTTCTTTTAATACGAAACTCCATGCCGTACCCGTATATTCAGGGTACAGATCAAAATCCCCCTTTATTATAGCCGGATGAATATTGCTGGTTCCACCGCCAACACCTTTTGTCATTTCCACTGTTAGATCAGTATCCGCCTCTATAAGAAATCTCAGCATTTCGCCTAAAATGAATTGTTCCGTCATTGGTTTGGTAGCGATTTTTATGGTTTTAGTTTCGCTTTTGCCTGAACAGCCAATCATTGAAATCATTAATACAAATACCAGCAGAATCGACATTTTCCTCAAGCACTTATTCATCTTTTCATCCTCCATTTTCTTTCAACAGATTTTTCAAGACTACCAATCAGGAAATCTGAAACTAAAGCTAAAAACGCAATCAGTAAACTGCCAGCCACAGTCATAACCATATTGTTTGTGGTTATCCCTCTGTAAATTGCCACTCCCAATCCACCTGCACCGATAAAGGAAGCAATACCTGCCAGTGCTATGGTCATTACCACCATATTTTTAAAACCAGCCAGTATGATAGTCGTTGCAAGCGGGAGTTTGATTTTATAGAGTATTTCAAAAGGGGTGCTCCCCATTCCTTTTGCGGCTTCGATAATTGCCGGATCTATGCTTACTATTCCTGCATGGGTGTTTCTAACCATGGGTAAAAGTGCATATACAGTCAGTGCTATAATTGCTGTCGTATTTCCAATTCCGGAAAAAGGAATTAAAAGTCCGAGCAGAGATATGGATGGAATAGTGTAGATAAAATTGGTCAATCCAAGAATCATGGGAGATGTTTTTTTATACTCACTGATAATAACACCTAAAACCAACCCTATCATAGCTCCTATAAGGATTGCGCTGCCTGAAATTTTCAAATGCTCTAAAGTCAGTTGAATGAAAAAGTCTCCCCTTTCAATATACATCTGAAATACCTGTTTAATCATCCAAGCCTCCAATCCTGTTTGTCTTATTCGATGTAAATATGATTTACTCCCATGTCTCTGATTGGATTAATTTGATTTTCCCGATTCTATCAAGTTTTTTTATTTGGCGTTCTCTTTGAAGGGCTTCCTTCTTTGTGTCCAACTCTTCATAATAAACTAAAGCAACCGGGAGTCTCCCCCTGGTGTATTTAGAGCCCTTCCCACTGTTGTGAGCTGCTACTCGCTGTTTGATATCCGCAGCATAACCCGTGTATAGCGTCCCGTCTGAACACTGTAAAATATAAGTATAATACATCTTTTGAACATCCCTATTCTTTTGTTTTAATGGTGTTTTTATGATATTATATCACAAATGTCAATGGCTTTTCAACAATGTTAAAGTCACAATTTTTATTCAAGCCAATGTTAAAGTCAATTCAGAAGTGATCTATTGTCCTTCCATCAACCTTCTGATTTTTTCTTCAAATAAACCGTTCTGGTCTTTTGTTCTCTTACCCTGGCCTTTTATTCTGCCACCGCCCATTCTGACTTCTCTGGCTGTATGCCTTGCCATAAGCAGCCCATCAATATTTTTATCAGTGTAAAGCATACCGTTTTGAGAAATAGGTCGTGCCTGCTTCGCAATGCACATGGCTGCAAGTCCATAGTCCTGAGTTACAACAATATCTCCTTTATCTACCATATTTACCAGTGCAAAATCAACGGTATCATTCCCTTTAGAAACCATCACCGTCCTTGCGCCCTTTTTATCAAAATAATGAGAAGTATCACATAATATGATACACTCTGTACCCGTTTTGTTACATAAAGTAACAGTTATGTCTATTACAGGACATCCATCTCCATCTATTAATACCTTCATCTCTGTTCCTTCTTTTAACCATTACATTGAATGAAAGGCTCTGGAAAACTCCAAAGCCTTATAATTGTTCGTTATTCAATTTCCCAAAGATATTTTTCATAATCCTTTAAAAAATACTTATTTCCCTTTTTTACTACTTTATGGCCTTCCATTTCAAGTAATGCCTTCTGCCCATCTGTTCCCTCCGGGAATTTTTCATTCAACTGTCCTTTGGATTTCAATGTTCTCCAGTATGGAATCTGGTCGTCTTCTCTTTCAAAGGAGGCGTTCGCACAGATATTAATAAATATTCCCGCGGTAAGGGAGCACGTTGTGTTGGCGTCTGCCTGCTTCGCAAGGTAATCTCTTATTCGGTCAGATGTGATTATTTTTCCTTCAGGTACTCCTGCCATAATATCATTGTAGGCAAGCGGCGGTGCAATCAGCATCAGCGGCCCGCCAACCCGTGCAACAAAATCGGGTTTATCTGACAAATCAACTAACTTTGGCATATCTTTGCTATCGTTCAATTTGTCATTATATGATTTATTTGTCATTAATATCACCTCCCTTTAAAGCTCTATACGCCCTTTAAAACTCTGTAGACTCCTTAAAAATCAATATACCCTTTTAAACTCAATAAACACTTTGCTACAGAATATTAATTTAAGTCCAATTAAACAATTTCAACTATTTTACTAAATTGAATACTTTTTTAGTATGTGGCAAAAGCTGATGTGCAATAGGTCCTATCAGCACCAGACTAATAATTGTCCCAATACCATAGATTGCACCAAGCGAAACGCCAATCAGAAAGAATATCAAATCGCCGACAATTTTTAAATACTTGAATTTCCAACCTGTTTTTTCTGATGCAATCATGGGTAGAATTTCTCCTGCCCCTAATCCAAAGTCAGGACTGATGTAAATTGCAATTCCGGTCCCAATCACAAAGCATCCTAGAACTAGAATCAATAAACTTGCAAGGAAACTGATTTCTGCCGGAAAACTCTCCACAAGAATTATTTTCCAAAGATCTACTGAAAATCCAATGACAACTGCGGATATCAGGGTGCCATATCCTATTTTCTTTTTATTCAGAAAAAAAGCAATCGTCAGGAAAACAATATTGATGACTATTTGGGCATTTCCAAACGTATAATCTCCATATTTATTTATTAATTTGTAAACACCCATAGCGCCTGTTGTAAAAGGATCCACACCGATATTTGCATATAGGATCAGATTTATACCTAAACCCATAAAAACCATACCAAGAAAAACGATCAGTGACTTTTTTATATAAATTTGATACTTACTCATTAAAATATTACCTCTTCTGCTTCTTCCTCTTTACAGTATACACATATCTAGACAGTTTTCAAGCGTTAGTGTACAATAATAAAGGAGGATTGAATGAATACAAAATCAAACAAGCAAATTATTGAAACAGAAAATATGTCTTCCTTAAAAATACTCAGATACAAGGATAACTCTTTAAATGAAATAGAAGATCAGGTAGGTGTTGAATCAGCAATAACAGTAAATTTGGATAATGGGAATCAGATTACACTTCCCTGCACTGCGGTTCATTTAGAAGAGTTGGCATTAGGAATTGCTTTTTCTCAAAACCCAGGCAGCCGAACTCTGGATGATCGCATCAACCCTTACGACCCGATTTCTTACGAAAAAGTATTAATCGCCTTTAAAGGATTTTGCTCCGCTTCCCCATTGTTTAGAGCGACAGGCAGCGTTCACAGCGGGCAGCTGATGGATGCGGCTTATAATGTTCTTTTTTTTACTGAGGACATGGGTAGGCACAATGTTATTGATAAAATAATTGGCTTTGGTTTAAAAAACAATATAGACTTCAATCATTGCCTTTTAATGATCAGTTCAAGAATGCCTCTGGAACTTGTAGAAAAGGCCTGTAAAACAGGAATCAGAAACATTGCCTCAGTATCTGCGCCTACAAAAAATGCGGTTTTGTTCGCCAGAGCGAAAAATATAAACCTAATCGGTATGTACAGAGATTCCAGGTTTAATGTATATTCCAAATAATAAATAATATGGAGAAATTTATGGAACATTTTATAAATAGCAGGAACAAATTGAACACTGCAGTTGTCCTTGCAGGTGGAAAGAGCAGCCGGTTATCCTTTGATAAACAAGCCTTTAATATTAAAGGCAATTTAATGTCGGTTTTTATTGCTGACTGTCTTTCAGTTGAATTTGAGCGGGTGATCATTGTATCAAATAAGCCGAAATTATACAGAAAAAATTGTCCATATGAAGTCATTTCTGACACCTGGATTGGACTTGGTCCTAAAGCAGGTATACTGACTGGATTGGAACACGCAGCAGATGAATTTGTTTATTTTACAGGCTGTGATATGCCTTTTGTCAATCTGCCTTTTATCCAGTATATGAAGAAACTGATACTGAATGCTAAAAAAGACTTGTCTTTGGTTATTTCTGTTAAAAATGATTATTACGAACCTTTTAACGCCTTCTATTCAAAACACTTAATTCCTGTTCTGCTGTCTCAGCTTAATTCCAATAATAATAAAATTTCAAATTGCTATTCTGAAGACAGTATAATCAAAATTAACGAGAGAACGCAAGCTGAATTTGACCCTCATGGCTTGATGTTTATCAACCTGAATACGCCAAAAGACTTTGAAATATTACATTCAAAACAAATGCTTTTATGATTTCTCAAAATATTGTATAATATGCACATGAGTAAAGTATATATTTCAGAGGATGCCAATCCTCTTCTAAAAGAATATTTATCCGGCAGTAACCATACAATTGTAGAAATAAAAAGTACGGATCAGGTGTATGAGAGTATTTCTTCCCATCCTGATATTTTTATGTGCAAAATAAACAACCAACTAATTAAGTCTGAAAACGACCTGGGATATTCCTACCCTGAAAACATAAAGTACAACGGGGTCCAAGTGGGCAAATATTTTATTCATCATACAGGTTATACTGCTTCAAAGCTTATATCCGCTGTAAAAGCTGCTAATCTAACTCCTGTTCATGTTACTCAGGGCTATACAAAATGCAATATAGTTGCAGTAGATGAAAATTCAATCATTACTTCTGATGAGGGAATAAGAAACACCTTGATTCCTTTAGGTTTAGAAGTACTTTTAGTCTCCATTGGAAGTGTTAAGCTAAAAGGCTTTTCTTATGGATTTTTAGGCGGTGCCTCAGGCAGAGTCGGGGATTCTGTTGTTTTTAACGGTAATCTCTCTGCACATCCTGATTACCTGAAAATATCGGATTTCATTCTATCCAGAGGTTTAAAGCTGAAATATTTCAAGGAATATGAACTTGAAGACATTGGATCAATCATTGAGGAGAAAGGAAAATATAATCCAATCATCTATAAAAGGATAATTAGATTATACGAGTAATTTATGAAAAAACATGCCATCATACCCATTTTCATCCCCCATCAGGGTTGCCCAAACGACTGCGTCTTTTGTAATCAGCGAAACATTACCGCCAGAACTGCAATTCCAGATGCTGCTGATGTAAGGTCTACCATAGAAAAATACCTGCCAACCTTAACAGGCAGAGGGCTTGAAACAATAGAGGTTGCATTTTTTGGCGGCAGTTTTACAGGACTGGATCTGGATCTCCAGTCAATGTACCTTAGCGTTGCCAAAGAGTATAAAGATAAAGGTCTTATCAGTAAAATTCATTTATCCACAAGGCCTGATTATATAAATACACGGATATTAGACAATCTTAAATATTACGGCGTAGATATCATTGAACTTGGTGTCCAGTCTTTTGATGAAGAGGTGCTAAGATTCTCCAACAGAGGTCATAGCGTTGCCTGTGTTTATGAAAGCGCTGCACTGATTAAAAAATATGGATTTGAACTGGGCCTGCAGCTGATGCTCGGTCTGCCGAGTGATTCCTTGGAAAAAGATTTATTTTCCGCAAGAGAATTGGTTAAAATTGGTCCCTCAATTGCTCGTATTTATCCGACAATAGTAATAAAAGATACCCAATTATATGACATGTACCTTAAAGGTACCTATCATCCCTTGACTCAGGAAGAAGCCGTACATATTACAAAAGAGATGTATAAAATAATTTCTGGTGCAGAAATAAATATCATTCGGGTCGGGCTGAAGAGCACTGATGTAATAAATGATTCCGATCTGGGAGCCGTAGCCGGAGGCACCTTCCATCCGGCCTTCAGGCAGCTGGTTGAAGGGGAAATAGCCAAAGACATGCTGGAGTGCCAACTAATCGATTATCTTTCTGAAAATGGGGAAAAGATGAAAACCCTTTACTTTTGTTCAAGAAATGAATCATTCTCAAACATGGTAGGAAATAATAAAATAAATAAGAAGTATTTTGCAGATAGGTTCCCTTGTGTTAAAATAAAATACATTATTGATAATTCAATAGGATTAAATACATATATATTAAAGGAGGAAAAGAAATGAAAGCAGTTATAACCGTTATCGGTAAAGATATGGTTGGAATCGGGAATAAACCCATTATAAGCAGGAGAGAATGGGTTTATGAAAAAAATAACCCTTGCAATTGGTGGGTTTGATGAAATTAAGCCTGTGGATAAGTTTTAAACTGAAACCATAGCCAAAATCAAAATCAAAACCAAAACCAAAGTTAAAACCAAAACCAAAACGAGCATACGATTAATGTGTAACCACATTTTTCTGTATGCTCATTCTTTCATATACTTTATTATTTCACGTACTTTTTTTTTTCATTTCTCTATTACTTTATTTCTCTATTTCTTCAACCTCGTACCTTTGATTAGTTATCCACAGGTAACCTGTGGATAACTGAAATTACAAATGAGTGATTGCAAGGGTTTCAAAAAAAGCAAACCCAATGTCGGATGCTTATAATGGGCTTTGGTCCAATTCGTTTGCAAGCTGGAGCAGCCTTTCACAGGCAAGTTTTTGGGCATAGCTGGAAATTGCCAGTTTTAAAATCATATCCGAGAGTTCTTCCCGATCCATGTCGCAATGGATCAAGTCGGAAACGGCAGCAAATTCACGGTCTATTTCTTTGCAATACTTTTTGTAAAAGTCTTCAATTTCCTGCCCCTCAAGCTGATCTTTAAGCAGTTTATCCGTATCTGATACAGATAATACTCTCTTGAACAAACAAATTGCAGTCAAATGAGCCACATGCTCTTTCTTGTATTTTTTTCGATGAGCCCTGGGCAGCAGACCTTTTTTTATATAATTATTCACCATTGAGGCAGTCAGTGTTTCATCACCTTCAAGACCGATATGCTGTTTTCTCATAAAATTAAGCACCTGGTCCATATACAACTCAATGTCAGGTATACGGTCCCATTTGGCAGGCCTGTCCTCTTTTAAACTTCTCTTCAATTCAATAATACCCATTTTATTTTACCTCTTTATTCACAGGTCTTTTACATGTATAGTGACTGGTATCCTTATAATGTAATGTTTCCACCGGAAGGTCCTTTTGACATAGCTTGTACCTGACATATCTGCCAACATAGGCATATATTACTGCGAAAATCGGAATTCCAACAATCATTCCAATAAATCCGAATAAACCTCCGCCAACCAGGATTGCGAATATAACCCAGAAGCTTGGTATGCCTGTCGAATCGCCCAAAATCTTAGGCCCTATCACATTACCGTCAATGATCTGTAATATTTGTATGAATATCACAAAATACACGCATTGGATTGGGCTCTCCAGCAATATGATAATCGCCGAAGGGATAGCACCTATAAACGGACCAAAGAATGGAATGATATTTGTCACGCCAATGATCACACTTATTAAAAGCGTGTATGGCATACCCATAATTGTCAGTGATATAAAACAGATAATGCCAACAATGATTGAATCTATTATTTTTCCATTGATGAATCCGCTAAAAGTCCTGTTGATGAATTTTGCTTCATGGATAATAAAATCTGCTCTTTCTTTTGTGCAGCTTGCAAAAGCACCTTTTTTAGCCTGTGCGGCGAAAATTTCTTTGCCATTAAGAAAGTACACGCAGATAATAATTCCTAAGAAAAAATTCTTAATCACCACTAAGAAACTGATTAACCCGGTGGATACGCCTGCAACCACTTCTGACATGGTTGGAACCAGATTTTCCATAAACCAGTTGGTCAAATTGTTTACAATGTTTTTATTAATGAAATCTACAGTTTTATCAGAGAGGTTAAAGTTGTCAACAACCCAAATCATTAAGCCATCTGCATTACTTGGAAAGGTGTTAACAATGCCTAAAATACTTGTAGCCAATTGTGGCAGAACCATACTTGTCAGCCCGGTAATTATCGTTATTGACAAAATCAGCGTGATTGCTGTTGACAATACTTTTGAAAAAGATATTAATTTCCGCTTGTTATTGATGAACGGCGTCAGCGACAGATTAATCTTTCGCAGGAAAAAATTATAGGAGGGAGTTAAAAGATAAGCTATTACAAACCCGTAAATAAATGGCGTTACGATTGCAATAAGAATACTCAGATTTTGTCCAACCTCTTCTGAACGATAGATTATAAAAAACAAAACGATGGACGCTGAAATAGAAGCAAAAATTGTGATTCCCCACTTAAAATAAGTATTCTCGATTTTAAGTTTCATCGGTTCCCTCCTATTGAAATTTTATAACATTATTATATCAAATCTCTTTATAAAATACCAGTATTATCTGATATAGTCTTTAAATCCACTTGTATACTCCAGACTCCCGTCCGGCATTACAAAAACGGCTTCAGCACCATCAATCTTTTCTATTAATGCTTTTGCCTCTTCAAGGGGCATAATAAAGCAGGCAGTCGAAAGCCCGTCTGCTACGCCAGAATCTTTTTCAATAATTGAAACTGCCCTGTAATGATCTGCCGGCATGAGTGTTTCTGGATCGATGATATGATGATATCTTTTTCCATTCACAAAATAATACCGCTGGTAATCCCCACTTGTAACAAGAGAGCTTTCAACAAGTGCCACAGTATGAATGAGGCTGGTGCCGTCTTCCTTGTCAGGATTCTGGACCCCAACTTTCCAGGGGCCTTCTTTGTTGCCCTTCTCTCCAATGGATCTGACATTACCACCAATACTTAACAGCATTGTTGTAATCCCCTCATTATTTTCTCCGGCAAGGGCAGCCTGTTCTGTAGCGTAACCCTTTGCAATGGCCCCAACATCCAGACTCATTTCTTTATCTGCAAGATAAACAGTGCTCGCCTGCTCATCTATTATCATCTTATTAATATCAGTATGTTTGTTTGCTTCTAAAAGGACTTCCATTGGTGGGATTTCTGCCGTTGCAGGGAAATCTATTCCCTTTTCTCTGTATTCATGCCATACCTTAAGAACGCTTCCAAAAGCAATATTTACTTTGCCATCTGTCAATTCATAGATTTCTTTTGAAAACAAGAGAAGATCTATCAGCTTTTTATCAACTTCTACAGGATTGATTCCCGCATTATCATTGATGGTTTTAATATTGTTAACGTTATCATAATCGTTGTAAATATCAAATAATTCATGATATATTTTAAGTTCATCGTAAATGAAATTTGACTGTTTTTCAAACTCAGCCTCATTGGCAGT
>Ga0209386_1000114_pt1 | contig 41513 bp, 33 predicted proteins | sample NGEPertwo_FD_184510 | JGI IMG/M metagenome (GOLD analysis project Ga0209386, IMG submission 184510) | Arctic peat soil microbial communities from the Barrow Environmental Observatory site, Barrow, Alaska, USA - NGEE Permafrost154B-two... | ecosystem: Environmental > Terrestrial > Soil > Wetlands...
CAATAAAGGTATTAATCCTTCACTCGATCCTAAAAACAACTCGTGGTTAAAGGCTGTTAATAACTGGAATCAGGTGTGCAATGCGGGGATGACATATGGCGCTTTGGCTGTTGCAGAGGATCATCCAGAACTTTCGAAAAAAGTAATTGATCGTGCCATTGAATCCATCACCCTGCCCATGGGTGAATACAAACCTGATGGTGCTTATCCCGAAGGTTTCGGTTACTGGGATTATGGAACTTCGTTTAATGTGATGTTTCTGAGTGCCCTTGAAAAAGTTTTTTCCTCCGATTTCGGATTAAATAAAACGCCCGGTTTTCTGCAAACTGCAGGATTCTATGAAAATATGACTGCCGTTTCAACCCTGTGCTTTAACTGGGGCGATAGTGGTCCGCGCGGTGATCTCAGCCCCGCCATGTTCTGGCTGGCTCAGCGCAACAACGATCCGACGCTTTTATGGATCGAAAAAAGATACCTTCAAAAAGAAGATTACACTTCCTTCACCAAAGACAGATTGTTCCCCGCTATAATGATTTGGGGTAAGGATCTTCCTTTAGATAAAATATCGGAACCTGGCAATAAAATATGGAAAGGTCAGGGTGCTAATCCGGTTTGTATGATGCGTACATCGTGGACCGCACCGAATGCTATTTACCTCGGGTTCAAAGCCGGATCTGCCTCAGTTAACCATGGACACATGGACATTGGCTCCTTTGTGATGGAAGCTGACGGTTCACGCTGGGCTTCTGATTTTGGGATGCAGGACTACGAATCGCTGGAGTCGAAAGGTATCCAGGTCTTTGGTCGCACGCAGGATGCGCAGCGATGGAGTATATTCAGGTTAATAAATAAGTCACATAATACGTTGACCATTAACGACCAGCTTCAGCAGGTAAAAGGATATGCAAAGATTGACCAGTTTTCTGACAAATCTGATTTTATGTATGCCATTTCCGATTTATCATCGGTTTACGAAAATCAGCTTTCCGAAGCAAAACGCGGCGTGGCCATTGTCGATCAGAAATTTGTTGTGATCAGGGATGAAGTGGTTGCATCAAATAAACCCACTACGATTCGCTGGACCATGATGACTTCGGCAACGCCTGTTCTAGGAAAAAACAACATCACTTTAAGCAAAGAAGGTCATACCTTGGTACTTCAGGTAAATACACCGGCAAAAGTAAGTATGCAGACATGGTCTGCTGAACCGACAACCAGCTATGATGCTCCAAATCCGGGAAAAACACTCGTCGGTTTTGAGATTAAATTAGCGCCTAATCAGAAACAAACGATTCAGGTATTGCTGATTCCGGGATCAACGGGCAAGCAAAATATGAAGTTTGAGAAATCGCTGGCCAAATGGTAAGGAATTTCCCAACTAAAATGCTGAAGCGAAATATTCCTAATTTAGTTTTATGACCTGAAATGCTGATTAAAGGGAAATGCGACACATCTTATTTTTCTATCACCCAATGTCTTGAAAATAAATAAAGTAGATATGAAGCAATTACTGGTTGTGTTTTTAGTTTTATTCATTTCCAAGATGGGATTAGGTCAAAATATTGTTTTTGACTTTGAAAAGGTGCCAAAAGAAAGCGGATTTAAAATGGATGATTATTGGATCTGGGGAGGTTCAATGATTAAGGTTGATTCGACGTATCATCTGTTTGCTTCCCGTTGGAAAAAACCCGGCCCTTTTCCCGAAGGATATCGTCTAAATTCAGAAATTGTAAGAGCAACATCAAAATCGCCATTGGGTCCCTTTTTATTTGAGGAAGTTATAATCGGAGAGAGGGATCGTTCATTCTGGGATTCAAATATGGCTCATAATCCTACTATTCACCGAATTGGTGATGAATTCGTGTTGTTCTATATTGGAAGCGATTTTACGACCTATTCTGAACACTCCAAAACGTTGATCCGGCGAATTGGTTACGCATCTTCCAAATCTATTGCCGGGCCATGGAAGCGTTCCGATCAGCCATTGATTAATTCAGAATCAAATAATCCGGCAATACTTATTGATGGTTCGAAGGTAAGGCTATTCTATCGCGATGAAAAATTAAAAGTTTTCGTTGCTGAAGCCGATATTTACAAAGGACCCTATGAAATAAAAAATGATAATTTATGGCCCGACTGTAAACTGGAAGATTTCTATGCATTTGAAGCAAATGGCCAGTTTCACCTTATTTGCGAAGATAATATTGGTGGGGTAAGTGGTCATGAAAGATGGGGAATTCATCTGGTTTCAAACGATGGTATAAAAGAATGGAAGAAATACAATCAGGTGGTTGTTTATGATCACGATATTCAGTTTACAGACAACTCTGTTTTACGATGTACAAGAAGAGAAAGGCCTCAACTCTTAATTGAGAACGGCGAGATTACCTACCTAATGAATGGTGTATATGATGGTAAAAATTCCTGGTGCCAACCTGTTAAATTAAAGCAATTGATAAAAATTGAAAACTAAATAAATGAGCAAACTACTAATCATTCTTGTTGTTATTTCTTTTGGTTTTGCCAACCGAACAGCAACTGCACAAAATCCTCATATTTTGGTAAATGCGGGCGAAAAACAAGCTGTGCTCGACAAAATAAAACAGCAGTTTTGGGCAAAATCGATTTTTGAGGAGATCCAAAACGAAGTCAGTCCTTACGTGGAACGTCACGTAACCAATCCAGAATGGATACTAAGCCGGTATTTGATGAACCGGGTTCCCGGTAAACGGTATACCACAGTTTATTCCGACGAATCAGGGTCCAGACTTATCAAATGGGAAGGTGATGCACCGGTTCCAACTGTGAGGGTAAATACTTATCTGCGCACCCCGATTACTGAAAAAGGCACTTCGTACCGAAAACCAACCCTTTACGAATTGGTACCAAACGACACCGCAAAACTCATGAACCTGTTTAATCCGGAAACAAACCAAAAGGAATGGGTCGATCCGGAAGCTTACATTACCAGTATCAATGGCGAGATTAATAATCTGGCGCTCGATGCCGCCATTTTATACTGGCTGAATGGTGATGAAAAGTATGCAAAGTTCGCTGCCGATCTTTTGGATCAGTGGGCCCACGGAGTTTATTACCAGGAACCAATTGTTGGTCCATGTCGTACAGGATTGCTTGATATGCAGACACTGGGAGATCAAAGTCACCGTTCCATCATACTTGCCTACGATTTTGTAAAACCTTTCATGAAACAAAAGGGATATGACTTACATTGGTACGAAACCGTGTTCGAAAAATTTGCTTCTACACTGGCTTTCCGTGGTTTCTGGAACAACAACTGGTATGCTGCTGAAAGTTCGACGATGGTTTTTGCTGCCCTGAGTCTGGAAAATCAGCAGAAACAGGATTACTACCTTCAGTTTATTCTTAAAAAAGATACTATCAACGGCGGATGCGGTCAGCTTGCGTTGCCTTCGACTGTCGAGAAATGGCTGACGCCGGATGGACACTGGAAAGAACCTGGTGGCTATCACAATTATCCTGTTGGCAATTTACTGTTATCATCGCTGGCGCTTGAAAAAAACGGAAATGATGTATTCCGGCAGTTTCCTGCATTATTTAAAGCATCCTATGCCATGATTAAGTATTCGTTTCCAAACCTAACTGTTGGAGGATTCGGCGATACGGGAAGAGCGTCACAAAGTGGTGAATCGCTTGAAATAGGTTTGGTTGGAGCTATAAAATACAACCAACCTGAATTGCCGGAAATGCTTGCCTCAATGAAAAAACTGATAGATGGTGGTATTTATAATCGCGAAAAATCAGGATTTCTGGGTTTGTTGTGTTTTCTACCCGACATTCCCGAGACAAAAACAACTTATCAGTGGCCACGAACCGGAACACTTGAGTTTGCCCGATATTTCCTGCAACGAAATGGGACAGACCGGCAAACCGGTTTAATGGTCGGAGTGCAGGGAGCAACCTATAATCACAACCATTGCAATGGAATGGCCATGGAATTGTATGGATTGGGTGAAGTGATGGGCATTGATGCTGGAACCGGTCCCAACTACGAACATCCGTTGCACCGTAATTATTACAGTCAGTGGGCTGCCCACAATACTGTTGTTTCTGCCGGATCATCAAGTTCTGTCCCTTTCAGCGGATCGGCAGGGGCTAAAAATATCGGACAGATCGATCTCGCTGCGATGGAACCAATGCCTGATCAAAAAGCGGTATCTCCCGATTACTCTTTTACCGATACACGTTATCTCGACAAATCAACCAATACGAACCAGTCGCGTACGCTGGCGATTGCCAGAACGTCTGAAACAACTGGTTACTATGTTGATATCTACAGATCCGATAATCCAATTAGTAATGATTACGTCTATCACAATATCGGAGATCATGTAACGTTTCTGAACAGCAAAAGAGAAGAATTAAAAACCTCACCAACTGATTATCCATTAACAGGCAAAGATTATCCAGGTTTTCGGTTTTTTACGGATGTGGAGAAACTGGAAGGCTATACTGACAATCTGGTTGCCCGGTTCTCAATTAAAGATGAACAATCGAACGATCTCTTTATGCAGGTTTTGGTTCCGGGAGCTGAGGGACGAACTTATTACCGCGCCAAATCACTGAAAACAAAAACTGCCGGCAAAGTATATAATGGCAAGCCGCTTCCCGTTTTTACGATTAGGACGGAAGCTGAGGCAAAGACCAATCCGTTTATCGCTGTTTTCGAACCTTATAAAGGAGAAAAAGGTAACAGTGTTGAAAGTATTTCGGTTGAGAAGCGAAATGATGGTGCAAAATTTACTGCGCTGACAGTGTTTAATCACGATTTGTCGAATCAGGTAATATTCCAATCTGTTGATGATGCATCAAAATACAATGGTGATAGCTGGAATTTTAGCGGTTTTTTTGGCGTTGCTGGTTTTAAAAATAAACAGTTATGCTCGTTATATCTTGGGGATGGAAACCAGATCGCTTATTCCGGATACTCCCTGAAATCGAAGACATCGAAAGGCTCAGCCGGCATGACGATCAATAATAAATCATTGACAATTACTTGTAATCAAGCCATTGAAGTAGGAATTCCTTCCTCTGAAGTGAAGAAGGTGTCTTTGAAGGTCGGGAATAAAATCAGCGAACTTAAAACCATCCGTTTCGGCAAACAACTCATTTTTGAGTTGCCTGCAGTAACTGATGGAGAAGTGATCTTAAAATAAATGACTTAATCTTGAACTAAAATGAAGAAACTACCAATTTTAATTGCCTGTTTTTTATTGATTTGCGTTATTTCGGGTACAGCCCAGAATCTGCTGAGCGGGAAATTTTCGAAAGAAGAACTGGCAAAGATTCTAATTGACCAGGAGAAATGGGCGCCTTTCCCAAAAATTACAGATCGTGCAGGATGGGCCAAAGCCGATCCGGAAATGATGAAAGCCTATGTCAAAAAGGCGAAAACCTATTTGAATTATGAATGGCCGGGTATTCCGGCAACTAAATCGCTTTTGATTGAACGAACCGGTGATCGGGATGAGTACCAAAAGATCAGTTTCGAGAAAAGGGGAGTGCTTGGCACCTTATTGCTTGCTGAAATCTATGAAAACAAAGGCCGCTTTGTCGATCAGATTATCGATGGTGTATGGTCGATTTGCGAGGAATCATTCTGGGGCGTTCCTGCACACTTACCCAAGACGAAGGAACTTTCCGGCCTGATGGATGTTTCACAACCTTTTGTTGAATTGTTTTCTGCAGAAACCGCCACCTTTCTCGCGTGGGTTGACTATTTTCTTGGGGATAAACTCGATGCCGTCTCTCCCCAAATCCGCAAACGAATCTACAACGAAACAAACAGCAGGATTTTCGTGCCTCTAATGACCAAACATCATGGTTTTATGAGCTCCAATGCCGATGGGCGTCGTCCAAATAACTGGAATCCATGGATTTGTTCTAACTGGCTGAATGCTGTTTTATTGCTCGAAAAGGACAATCAAAAACGGACAGAAGCTGTTGCTAAAATAATTTCCGTACTCGACCAGTTTCTGAATCCCTATCCAAAGGACGGTGGTTGCGATGAAGGTCCCGGTTATTGGGGAGCTGCAGGTGCCTCATTGTATGATAATATTGCAATGTTGAATCTGGCCACAAACAATGCATTCACCTACGTTTACAAAGATGAAAAATTTCGGAACATGGGTAAATTCATCTACAGGGCTCAGATCAGTCCGGTCTATTTTGTGAATTTTGCGGACGCAAGTCCAAAACCAGGAATGGCTGCCGACATGATTTACCGTTTTGGAAAAGATATTCTGGATGCTGATATGATGAGGTTTGGCGCGTATTATCGCACACCCGGAGATGGAGCATCCGGTCGGTCTCACTATTTTCGGAATTTCTTCGCTTTGTTTATCCAACGGGAGTATCAAAGTGCAACTCAAGGTCTGCCACTGCCCAAAGATACCTGGCTGCCCGATCTTCAGGTGATGATTGCCCGCGATAAAGAAGGATCGACCGATGGATTTTTTGTTGCGTCCAAAGGTGGTAACAACGACGAAAGTCATAACCACAACGACATTGGCAATTACATGGTGTATTACAATGGATTTCCATTGCTGATTGATGTTGGTAGTGGTACCTATACACGCAAAACATTCAGCAACAAACGATATGAGATCTGGTATAATTGTTCTGATTTTCACAATGTTCCATCCATCAATGGGAAAGATCAGCAGCCTGGCCCAGATTTCAAAGCGAACAATGTCTCTTACCGAAATGATAAAGGATTTTCGCAGCTTTCGCTGGATATTGCCAAATCCTATCCTGCCGATGCCGGTATCAACTCATGGCTAAGGACGATCCGCCTGAACTGTGCAAAAAATGTAGTCGTTGATGATGTAATTTCATTGCAGCACGCTGAATCAGTCGTTCAGCATTTAATGACATGTTATCCTGCAGAGGTTGTCAAACCGGGTAAATTGGTTATTCATTATGCGCCTGAAGGTGGAACGGTAATTGACTTTGCGGTCAACTATAACCCTGCACAATTCGATGTTACTGTTGAGAAAATCAAGCTGGAAGAAATGGAAGACAAAGGTGTTCTCCAAAGATGGGGTGACACGATTAAGCGGATCAACTTCAAGGTTAAAACGCCAAAGAAAACTGATAAATTCAGTTTCAGAATTTCCATTCTATAAAATTGGCTGAAAAGAATTGGATGTTATCCCGGATATGACTTTTTCAGGAAGTCCGGGGTAACTTTTTTGATATCCTGTTCGTGATATCTTCCAGTCGATCATTTTAATTGATAATGCACTTCCTGACAAGCAAGGGGATAAAATATTCAACGTGATGGTTTATTTGTAAATGGGAATTCAATTTTCTATGTAATTTTAGCCAGTCATCCCCGGAAGGATTGATATCCGAAAACTATTGTCAATTAATTAAAAAACGAACCCATTATGGAAAACCAAATTTCCAATCTTACGAACCGCCTGCAGCATGTGGGTATTCCAGTTACAGATGCCGTTGTTTCTGAAGATTTTTATAGAAGCCTGGGCTTTAGTAAAGCGATGCTATCACCATTTCAGGACGATGGCAAAACAGGTACATGCGTGATGATGAAAAACGGGGCAGTCATCATCGAATTGTACCAATTGCCCGATCACAAGTTAAAGGAAATCCGGAATCGGAAAGATGGCCATATCGATCATATCACGTTCGATGTGAATGATATTGAACTTGCTTATTCTACGTTAAAAAATGGTTCCTTTCATGTTATTGAGGAAGCACCCGTGTTTCTTCCTTTCTGGGAGAATGGCTGCAAATATTTCAATATACTTGGCCCGGATGGGGAACGGCTGGAGTTCAATCAACTGTTATAACTGAAAAATCGAAATTGACTCTGACCTGAAAGTTAAATTGCTATGAAAAAGAAATATACAGTAGTTGGGATTGGTGAGGTTTTATGGGACTTATTGCCAAACGGGAAAATATTAGGGGGTGCACCGGTCAATTTTGTTTATCATGCCGCACAACTTGGCGCTGATGGTGTGGCAATCAGTTCGGTAGGAAATGACGAGTTAGGCCGTGAAATTGTAGATTCGGTCAACGAAAAAGGAATTGTAAATTGCATTTCATTTAATAACCATCCAACCGGAACGGTGGGTGTTACATTAATTGGCGGTAAGCCGGATTATACCATTTACGAAAATGTGGCGTGGAATTTTATTGAATTAACTCCGGAGTCATTCAGCATTCTTCAACAGGCCGATGCCATTTGTTTTGGAACACTGGCACAACGGAATAATGTTTCTCATCAGGCTATAATGTCCGCTTTAAAGCTCGTACCGGAAAAGTGCCTGAGGGTTTATGATATAAATCTGCGGCAAAAATTCTATAGCCGCTCTCTCGTTGAGGATTCTTTAGCTGTCTCAAATGTTTTTAAGATTAATGATGATGAAATTAGTCTGTTCAATCATCTTTTTGAAATTAGCGGAAATGAGGTTGAAATTTGTCAGTTGATCATAGATGCATATTCGCTTGAATATTTGGCACTAACAAAAGGAGAGAAAGGAAGTTATCTTTTCCACGACAATGAAATATCCTATTTGCAAACGCCTGTTGTTGATGTTGAAGATACGATAGGAGCCGGCGATTCTTTCACTGCTGCTATGGTCATGGGAATACTGAACAATTTGCCGTTAAAAGAGATTCATCGTAAAGCCGTTGACATCTCCGCTTATGTATGTACACAGAAAGGAGCAACACCGGTTTTGCCAAAAAAATTGCGTTCCTAAATTTGAAAATAAATTGGCTTTTTTGAAAAGAGTATCACTAATAAATTGAAAGATGAAGAACAGAGTTATTGTATTTACCGCATTTCTTTTAATCGTCTCAATCGTAAATTATTTTAGTTTTATATCCGACGGTAGTACCCGGGCAGTTGAGTTTCTGTCGAGTTTTGCGATAGGTGCTTTATCCGGAATACTGATCCTTCAAATTGCGAAGGCAATCAAGGAAAATAAAAAATAAATTCATTCATTCGTCGAATCGTCAAGGTCTAAATCTATTTTTTTGTACCGCTGATTGTTCTGGTATTTAATAAACCAGGGCGTCAGAAGTAGGATTGTAATGAAAATCAGGATGATTGGCTGAAATTCATTCGCGCCTGACAAATTTTTAAAGCCTCCAATATCGTGTATATATCCCCTTATTACCACGATTGCCAACAGGTATAAAAGGATCAGATACGATAAAAAGTCAAAAGTTTTTATCCGGTTTAATTTTTTGCGAAAGAAGTCCTGCGAGGCCCTGATCGGGAGGTTGTCTGCATTCTTTGTAAGAACTAAAAACCTGTTAATCTCCATCGTCGTAGATATAAGCAGAAAAAGCCCCACCAACGAAAATGGAACGATTGAACCGAGCGAGAAGTTGATTCCAAGATAAACCACAGCATACAACATCAGACAAATAAAGACTGCTAGAATCAATGAATACAAAAATATCCTCAATTTGATGTCGGACAGAATTTTTGAAATCGTTTTGCAATGATCCATCTTAAAAATTTCTTCTAAATTTATGCCTTCACTTATCTTTCCTTCATTTTGAAAATGCGCATTCTGCCACATCCTGTTTATATCAGCGTTTTTCATTTTCCAGTATTTTAATAAGTTGATTTTTAATTCTGTTGATTCGGACTCCTGCATTGCTTTCCGAAATGCCAATGATTTCACCAATCTCTTTATAGGTATATGCTTCGAGGTGTAACAGGATAATTGCCTTTTCAATATCTGACAAATGATTGATTGCCTGATAGAGTTTATCTTTCTGATCAGATTCGGAATTGGATTCCCCATCTACGATATTGTAGTCGTATTTAGATAGTTCAGTGTATTTTGGCCGAAGGTTTTGTTTGCGGATAATATCAATAGCTGTATTTATCGCAACCCTGTAAAGCCATGTCGAGAAAGCTGAATCATTTCTGAAGCTTGGGTACGCTTTCCATAGCCGGATCAATATTTCCTGGTAATAGTCCTCTTTGTAAGGATTCCGGTAGAAATAGATATTGCAGATTTTCTGTAATATCCCCTCATGCTTATTGATCAGCGCTATAAATTCATCTTTCACCTTCAAGTAGATTGGATTACCGTCAAGTTAGTCGTTTGAATGGATGCGATTATTACAGCTATTATTTTTTTTCAAGCAAATGATTCAAAAACTTAAGGGCAGAATCAACATCCAGCCGTTTTGCGATAATATGCTTTGTAGGATCAAGGATATAGATGACAGGCGTACTAAAGACATCGTAAAGGGAATGGAAATTGGATGTAACGGATGGATCCCATACATTGGTCCAGTCGTAAATCTTGTATTCGCCGATTGCCTTCAGCCAATCCTCCTTTTTGTTCTGCGTGCAGACCGCGTAAATATCAATACCCTTATCTTTTAAAGGAAGATACAGGTCTTTGTATAATTGGGGAACCGTTTTCTTGCAATGGCTGCAATTAGGCTCCCAGAATAACAGGATCGTATATTTCGAATTCATCTGGCGCAGACTGAAATAATTCCCTTCTGAGTCGGGAAGTTTCAATTCGGGGGCAAGATTCCCGATAAGATTCGGTTTGGTCACTCTTACCTTCTCTTTGATCTTGGCCAATGCTGTCGAATCGAGCCATGTTCCTTTGCCGTTGAGGAAATAACGTTCTGCAACTGCCACAAATACTTTATCCATCCCCATCACTTCCGATGTGATCCCATCATTGAGCCTATTTAAGGAGATATACCGGTACATTTCCTCATTGACTTTTGCCTTCTCAATTAAGTCAATCGTCGGGCGAAGGATCGAATCGGGAATTTGTAAAAGGGTATTTTTGAAATAAGCATCCAACCTGCCATCAATCAAAGGGGTTCTGATCAGTCCGGGCTGTGCGAAATTGAAATTATCCCAAAAATGGTGTGTCGTAAATTGGTAATTCATCACCCATTTCAGTGAGTCGGGATTTTTGCAATTCGCGGGTGCAACAAAGGGCGGCTGTCGGGGATAAATCATTGAACGAAGGAAGTCGGCAAAAAATGTTCCGGGGTATTCGGCCGATTTTTTCGCCCAATAACCATCCATCTCATTGTTAAGTGCCTCAATATCTGCTGTAATTATTTTTAGGGAATCAGGGTTGTTTTTATGCAATTCATACTCTTTTTGTAACTTCTGCTGTTTATTGCGCTGAAAAGTCAGGAACTCCTGGTATTGCTGAAACGCTTCAGTTTCTTTTGCTCCTTCGAAAATACGTTTCGCCTGCGGCTCAAAGGACGTGAGTACCGAGAACTGCTGATCTGCTCCGATTAGAAAATCGAAGTATTTGTCTTTATTTAAATAGATTACATAGATTCCGCTAATTCTTTTCTCCTTGTATTTGAAAAGGGCGGTGCCGGTCTTATCAAGTTGCGCTGAATCGATCCGAAGTATCTTACTTCCGTAATAATGGGCCAGGTAAATATTGGAGTCTTTCAACCCTTCGAGTGTAACCTTAATCTGAAATGGCTGCGCAAAGATTTCCGAAGAAAACGATGTCAATATAAATAGCAGAAAAACAATAAATTTAGCAGAGATCTTCATGAAACATTATTTTCCCCAAATTTAAGAACTACTTGGCATCTGGCAATAGGTTTCTTTATGGAATTGATTGGGAACGCAGAATTTGATGATCGGAACTCCGGATCCGGTGCTTAGCTTCTCTTTCTCATATCGCTAATTTTCTGTTTTGAATACCCATTTGGATTCCAACCATAAAGTGTTTTGATAAACCAGACCTAAATCAGTTAGGTGTTGAGGTCTTTCTGTTGAGTGTTGAGGTCTTTCTGTCGGGTGTAGGGGTCGATCTGTCGGGTGTAGGGGTCGTTCTGTCGGGTGTAGGGGTCGATCTGTCGGGTGTAGGGGTCGTTCTGTCAAGTGTTGAGGTCGATCTGTCAAGTGTTGAGGCCGATCTGTCGGGTGTAGGGGTCGATCTGTCGGGTGTAGGGGTCGTTCTATCAAGTGTTGAGGTCGATCTGTCGGGTGTAGGGGTCGATCTACTAAGTGTAGAGGTCGACCTGTCATGTGTGACTGCCACCCTGTCATGAGTTGAAATAATTATGTTATAAGCAAAGAGGTCGGATCATCTCCGGCCTCTTCAATGCTGTATTTAAAGAATTTTGAAAAATATTGATACTTAAAGCTTATAAGGATCAGGGAATTAAATTCACACTTCCGTAGTTGCTTTCGATCCGGACCGAAGATTTCGGGTTTTCGGAGTTTCCGACGGTGCCTGTTACTTCATAACTTGTATTTTCGCGCATTCTGTTTAGTTTACCGTCGGGATGTTTAATATCGCTGTAACGTACTTTGCCGTTTAATTTATAAGATGCATCGGCTGCAATTCCCAGTTTTATTCCTGCATATTTGTTCTCAATAGTAATGCTTTCGAAACCGGCCGGAATCTCTCTGATATTAACACCTCCATAACCATTGATAAGATTGAGTTTTGAATTTAGCTTGTTTATACTAATGCCTGTATACATTGAGTTCATTATTAATGTATTGATGTTTTCAATATTGAAATTGTCATATTTCGAATCGGCATCAATTTGATTGCAATCTCCAACATTCATTCCGGAATAGCGCGTTTCAGCTTTCAGGTTATTCCCTTTTTCAAGTTTGAGTTTTGAATAGTGAAGCACCAATCCAAGGTCTTTTATCGCATCTAAATTGACTTTACTGTAAGCGATATCCATTGTAAGATCGGGTGAAAGCAATTTTTGACCGTTTAGTTCACCATATTTGATTTCGAATGTTCCTTTTGCGTTTAGATCTTTCATATTGACAGTCCCATATTTCTGAACGACTGCCAACTCCCGGTCGGCCGGAATTGAAACATGGTAATCGATGCTGAATTCGTTATTGCCATTCATCGTATTTTCAATTTCAGTGACTGCCACTACTGTGCTTCCATTCAGGTTCACCTTCACGTTAATGTTATCCAGAAGATGCCTGGCCCTGTCCGATGTCCCTTCCACCCAGATGTCGGCTGAAACAATAACAGAATCGGTACGGTTGTTCTCGATGTAAATGTTCCCGTATTTGTTGTTGATGTCGAGCTTTTTAACCGTATTTACGGGATAGTTTTTATACACTCTTTTCGATATTCTTTCGGCATTGACGTTGAATGATATCAACAAGGCCATTACGGCCAGGATATTAAATTTCAGAGTTTTCATGTTTTTTATTTTTTAAATGTTTTACGTTTTCTAAATCTGTTTTTATGGTGTTCACGATATCGAGCTTGGTTTGATAATATTCAATCATCGCATTGATGATTCTTTCGTCATTGGGATTGGCCTTATACTCTGCCTGCAAATTCACGAATAAACTATCCATTTCGGAAAGTTCATGCTTAATCTGCACCAGTTCCTTCTGCGATCCGATCCCCTCATTGGCCATCTTTTCAAGGTCCCGAATTCCGTTATTGATACTGTTCGTATAGTAGAAGGAGGCTTCGCCGAGATCACTTTTGACAGCTGCTGTCTGCTTCACATTTGATTTCGGATTCCTGAGGTAGACATATAAATTGGCTGATAGTAAAATGATTACAAGTACTGCAGCAACTTTCAGAAAGGGAGTCAATTGAATGCCTTTTCGTTTGGATTCTGCAAGTTTTAGCCGCTCCGCAAAGCGTTCAAAATGTCCGTCCTGAGGTTCTTCCTCAAAATCATGACGATTTTCAATGATTATTTTATCTAGTTCATCCATAACTTTTCTCCTTTGTCTGCTTTTCTTCTGTTATCTGTAAGTATCTCCCTCAGTCGTTGGCGTGCCCTTGAGAACTGCGTCCGCGAAGTGACATTCTTTATGCCAAGGATTTCGCTCACCTCTTCATGATCGTAGCCCTCCAACAGAATCAGTGATAGAATTGTGCGATAACCATCGGATAATGAGTTGATCGCCGCTTTTATCTCCTCCACTGTAATCGACGCTGTTTCAGGTTCCGGCTCGTTTACTATCGGAAGCTCTGCGTGAAGCTCTTCGAATAGCACTTTTCTTTTTCTCAATACATCCAACGAACGGTTGATTACAATCTTTTTAAGCCAGGCTCCGAAACTTACATCGCCACTGTAAGTCTTTAGCTTATGAAAGGCCATCAGAAACGATTCCTGCATAATATCCTCAGCTTCTTCGGGTACATCGACGATTCGCAGGCTTGAGTTATACATCGACTTGTAGTAAAGTCGGTAAATCTCAAATTGTGCTTTCTTGTCGCCATCTATGCAACGGTCGAGCAAATCCTGGTGAATATTGATATACTTGTTTTCCAATTGATCTGATTTTCGAGTGAAGGACGAAGTTATACTTTCTTTGTTGCATTAAATTTCTAATTTTATCAAAAATCATAATAATCCCATGAAGAGTTACGATCCGCAAATGCATACAGCAGAACATATTCTTAATCAGACTATGGTGAGGATGTTTGGTTGTGAAAGATCTTTTTCGAGTCACATCGAAAAGAAAAAATCAAAATGTGATTACCATTTTAACCGACCACTGGCGCCTGCTGAGGAACTTGAACTCGTGAAACAGGTGAATGAGGTGATCATCCGAAACCTTGAAGTGGAGGAACAATTTCTGGCATTGGCGGAGGCTTCTGCGAAATTCAACCTGAGTCGTTTACCTGAGGGATCGGGTGATGAGATTCGAATTGTTACTGTAGGCGATTACGACGCATGCCCTTGCATTGGTCCGCATGTGAAGAATAGTTCCGAAATAGGTGTTTTTCAGTTGGTTTCCACATCGTGTGAAAATGGGATATTACGCGTCAGGTTTAAACTAGCGGAAAACATTTGCGGATAATGATTCTTTTAACTTGTCTGATCGTCAATTTATAACTTATCTCTCATAACTTTTAACTGTCTTCATGTCTTCACTCGAAATATACAAAGCATCTGCCGGATCGGGAAAAACATTCCGTATTGTTCGTGAATACCTGAAGATGGTTTTTCAACGTCCTGAAGCTTACCGAAATATCCTGGCAGTTACCTTCACTAACAAGGCGACTTCTGAGATGAAAGACCGCATTCTGAAAGATCTTTCTTCACTTGCTTCCGGCAATCCTTCGGGACATCTGGAGTATCTGAAATCGGAGTTTCATCAAAATGAAGAAGAGATTCGTGTAAAAGCAGCGGCAATTTTGCGATTGATTCTGCACGATTATTCGCGCTTCTCAATCAGTACGATCGATAGTTTTTTCCAACGTGTAATCAGGGCATTTTCGCGCGAAATGAGACTTAACGCTTCTTATCGTACTGAACTTGATGCGCAACTGGTGCTTGAAGAGGCTGTCGACCGGCTCTTTCTTGAGATTGATACGAATCCTGGTCTGAAAAGCTGGATGCTTGAATATGCAGATGAAAACTTACGGGAGGGGAGGAGCTGGAATTTCAGGGAAGACCTGACCGGACGTGGGAAAGAGCTTTTTAAGGAGGAGTTTAAGTTATTTAGTGAGCCTTTGTTAAAGAAACTTGCTGATAAGAGCTACCTTGCCAAATACAGCCAGGAACTAAGGGTCGTGCTCGATAATTATGAACGCAAATTAAAAGAGATTGGCAAACAGGGACTTATCCTGATTGCTTCGCAAGGACTGAGCATTGAAAATTTCAAATACGGGAAATCTTCCTTTGCCACTCATTTTAATAAACTGGTTGATGGTAATTTCGATCTTCCCGGAACACGAACCCTTGATGCCTGCGATAACCTCGAAGCCTGGTCGAAAGCAACCGATAAACCTGAGTTAAAGGATCGCATTGAAACAGTTTATACTTCAGGATTAAACGGACTGTTGGTAAGTTCCATCGAGGTAATGAAAACCGAGGGCGTTTTTGCCAATACGGCGAAGGCCATCCTGGCAAATCTATTCTCATTCGGGCTTCTTACCGATATTGCCTTGAAAGTTCAGGAAGTATCCAAAGAGAAAAACCTTATTTTATTAAACGATTCAACACAGATTCTACGCAAAGTTATAGCAGGCAGCGATTCTCCTTTTGTGTATGAAAAGATGGGATCGGTTTACCGGAATTTTATGCTCGATGAGTTTCAGGATACCTCGCGGCTGCAATGGCATAATTTTAAGCCTTTGATCGAAAATTCATTAGGCGAAGGGAACCGGAATATTATTGTTGGTGATGTAAAGCAATCGATTTACCGCTGGCGTAATGGTGACTGGAACCTGCTGGCTACTCAGGTCGAAAAGGATTTGTCACATTTTGAAGCGTCAGTTATTTCGCTCGATACAAACTGGCGAAGTGCAAAAAGAGTAATCGATTTCAATAATATACTTTTCAGGGAATCTGCCCGTTTATTGAATAATGATTTTGAGTCCACACTTACAGGATCAGGTCATACATTCGAGGAGTTGCCTGATATGAAAGGGATTATTGAGAAAGCATACAGTGACCATTATCAAAAGTTTTCAGGAAAGGCTTCTACTGAAGGATATGTCAGATTGCAATTTATTGAGAATGAGGATAGCAAGAAAAAGGGTGATTACCGAGATTTAGCAATTGCCGAAATGATCACTCAGATTGAGGCGGTGCAGTCAAACGGCGTCCGGCCTGGAGATATTGCAATTCTGGTTCGTGGTAAAAGCGAAGGATCAATGATTGCCAAAGCACTGCTTGACCGAAAAATAAGTAATGCAGACAGTCCTTTTTGTTATGATGTGATCTCCAATGATTCACTGATTATCGGGCAGTCACCGGGTGTGCGGTTTATTCTCAATTTTTTTAAGCTCTTTGCCGGTTCTGATAACAATATTGTGAAGGCTGATCTAGTTTATGGCTATTTTAATTACTTGGCTCCCTTGATTGAAGGGGTTGATCCTCCTTCTGCCGATAACTATCACGCATGGTTCGCTGTTAATCGGGAGGTACCCGATCTGTTTAAATCGTGGTTCCGGACTGCAGGCAACGATTATTTTGATGCGTCGATATTGAGTTTGCCTTTGTTCGAGCTAGCCAGCCGCATTGCACAGAATTTCAGCCTGAATAAAATAAAGGGGGAATTGGTTTATCTGGAAGCATTCCTAGATCTCGTGCTTCAATATGGCAAAGACCAAGCAGGTGGAACTGCCGGCTTTCTCGATTGGTGGGAATCGTCGGGTAGTGGCAAAACCATCACACTTTCCGAAGGTCAGAATGCCATTTCGATTCTGACAATTCATAAATCAAAAGGCCTTGAATTCCATACAGTTTTTGTGCCGCTCTGCGATTGGGAAATTATTCCGATGGCCAGCAAAGCGCCGTACCTGTGGTGTCATCCCAATCAGGCTCCATTTAATAAGATGGATCTCGTACTTGTAAAGTATGGAAAAGGTTTGCAGCGAACGCTGTTTTCGGATGCTTATTTTAAAGAGATGCTTTATAGTTCTGTTGATAATCTGAATCTTCTCTATGTCGCATTAACTCGTGCAGTTAACTCTCTGATCATATTTTGCCCCTATGCTCCAAAATTGAATACTCCCTACACAAGTATTTCCTCATTGATTCAAGGGGTATTGGAAAATCCACCAATGCTTGATACTGTTGACCGTGAAAAATATATTGATATTACTGAATTCTATAATCCTGAAACAAAAGTTCTTGAAATAGGAACAGTCAAAAAGGTGTTGTATTCAGCACAAACGCCGGTTTCTGACAATAGAGAATTGAATGGTTTAATCTTGTCAGGCAAAAGTGATCGCCTAAAACTTCGGATTCACAGCGACAGTTATTTCGATCTGTATGATACCCAAAAATCGGAACGGATTGGTCATGGTAAATTACTACACGAATTGTTTGAAAAGATTGCCACGGTTGTAGATGTTTTACCTTCCCTTAAAAGGATGGTATCTGAAGGGAAAATCAATACTAAAACAAGTGTAGAATACTTGCAAATTATTGAGGATTTATTGTCAGACGAGCCATTTAAATCTTGGTTTAGTGGTGAATGGAAAGTATTAAATGAAAGGGATATCCTGCGTGGCAATGAAAAGCGCCACCGTCCGGACCGTGTAATGATCAAAAATAATGAGTTAGTGGTTATTGATTACAAAACCGGTACAAAATCAGATAAAGATTTAGCCCAGGTGCGGGGATATCTGAAAGATTTTAGCAAAATGGGATACTTAAACCCAAAAGGTTATCTTTGGTATATTTCTAATAATGAAATTGTTGAAGTCATATAAAATTTAATCTGTGAGAAAAATACAAAATCCCTATGCCAAATCCGGGAGTAAAGATTACCAGTGTTTTGGATGCTCCCCAATTAATGAAATAGGACTTCGACTCGAATTCTGGGAAGAGGGAGAATATGTGATTGCCAAATGGATGCCACGAAAATCGCTCGAAGGTTTCCGAAATATACTGCATGGGGGAATTCAGGCCACCTTACTCGATGAAGTTGCGAGCTGGGTTGTTCAGACGCGTTGTAAAACCGTGGGTGTTACTTCCTCGATGGATATTAAATACCGTTGCCCGGTTCTTGTCAGCGCGGGGGAGATTACGGTGCGGGCAAAAGTCAAAGAGGCAGGAAGCAGAATTACAACTATTGAAGCTGAATTGTTTGGAAATGATGGAAAACTTTGTGCATCGGCAGTTGTTAAATATTTTCTTTTTAACGCAGAAAAGGCATCCGCGGAGTATTTTTATCCTGGCGCCGATGCTTTTTGAGGGTCTAAATGTTAATTGTTGATTTGCTTGATTATCTGGTAACCTTTTGAATGGTTGATTAATATTCTGGTTAACGCATATTCAACCAGATATTAATTCAGAATGTATCGTTGGTTTTATCCGTTTAAAATTAAATTTGCCCCATTATTTTTTGTAAATGAACTCAATTTTTAAACCAAAGCTTTACGTTGTCTTAAAACAGGGTTACAATCGGCAGCTTTTTAAAAAGGACCTTTATGCCGGTTTTATTGTGGGAATTATGGCCTTACCGATTGTTATTGCATTTGCAATAGCTTCGGGGTTAACACCTGATAAAGGGCTGGTTACTGCAATAATTGCCGGATTTATAGTTTCTGTTTTGGGCGGAAGCCGTTTCCAGATAGCAGGACCAACAGGCGTTTTTATTGTCATCGTTTACGGGATCGTTCAAAAATATGGCCTCAATGGCTTAATGATCTCCACAATAATGGCAGGATTGATGCTCATCGGATTTGGGCTTCTTAAGTTAGGAACGATCATAAAATATATTCCACATCCTTTGATTGTTGGATTTACGAGTGGTATCGCATTGATCCTCTTCTCAAACCAGGTGAAGGATGCTCTTGGACTCCAAATAGATCAGTTACCCAGTGATTTTGTGGAAACATGGGCCGCCTACTTTTCGAACGTTGGACCAATTAATTATTTTGCGCTAATTATCACAATAGCAACAGTTTTAATTTCCATCGTTGGTGGCAAGATGTTCAGGAAAGTGCCTGGATCCTTTTTAGCCATCATCCTTGTCACTTTTACCGTGACTTTATTGAAGTTACCAGTTGCAACAATTCAGTCTGTTTTTGGCGATATTCCCAGTACTTTTAGTTTTCATGCGCCTCGTTTCGAGTTTAATTCACTCAGAACGTATATTCAGCCTGCATTTACGATCGCACTACTTGGAGCGATTCGATCATTGCTTTCGGCAGTTGTGGCAGATGGGATGACCAGCAGTACTCATCGTTCGAATACAGAATTAGTGGCGCAGGGAGTCGCGAATATTGTGACCCCGTTCTTTGGCGGATTTCCTGCCACGGGCGCGTTGGCGCGCACTGCAGCAAGTATAAAGAACGGAGGACGAACGCCTGTTGCCGGAGTAATACATGCCATAACCTTGTTATTGATAATGCTCGTATTTGGTAAATGGATTACGTTAGTCCCGATGGCTTGCATCGCCGGAATATTGATTGTCGTTGCATATAATATGAGCGAATGGCGTTCGTTTGTAATGATTGTTAAAGGATCGAAATACGATGTTCTTGTTTTATTAATTTCATTTTTTCTTACTGTTTTTGTTGACCTAACCACTGCTTTTGAAGTTGGCATGGTCCTTTCTGCAATGTTATTTATACAGCGGATGTCGAAACTGAGCAATATTGAATTGGTTGATATTGATAATGATATCATTGAAAGTTATTCGTTGTTGCCTAAGGGAGTAGATGTTTATGAAATTTCGGGTCCTTTCTTTTTTGCTGCAGCTCAGTCTTACAAAGCGACCTTGAAAGGGCTTGGGGCTGATTCCCAAGTGCTAATTCTGAGAATGAGGTATGTTCCGTTTATAGATGCAACCGGAATTCGAAATTTCAAAGAAGTAATCAGAGATTTCAAAATCCGTAAAGTTGCTATCATACTTTCCGGAGTCCGTCCCAAGGTCCTTCAAGCACTTGTAGATTGTGGTTTGGCTGATGAGATCGGAAATGATTTAATTTGCGACAATTTTGGTGATGCCGTCAAAAAAGCAACTGAAGAACTTGAAAAAATTAAATGGTTAAAATAACCACATGATGGTTTTTAGGATAAAAAAGCCTTGATTTACAAATTGTGAATCAAGGCTTTTTTTGTAACGTTTTTTCCGGCTATTCTATTTCGACTTTAAAAACGATTTTCCGAACTTTTGAATCACAACCTACATCAGCAACAGCAGTATGCATATCGGTTGGGAAATAGATGGCAAACATGCCTGGTTCAAGTTTAGAGAAAGAAGCATCAGCTGCATAATTGCCGAAATCTTTATCTTCGTTGAAGGGGCCGAGTAAGCTTTGCGATTGAAGGGGAGCATAACCCATTAGTTCGGAACCGGTCACCCAGTACTGTACATCAATATTTTTACGGTGAGCTTCCATTGTTACCCTGTCAGTACATTTCTGCTCGTACTCATTCACAATCATACGAACTTTACCTTTTCTGATTTCGTAACTCCCCAATTCAATATTACTAAGGTCGTTATTTTTAATGTATTCAAGCGCTTCTGCAATTCCTGTTGTCAGTGCATAGTAACGTGTTGCGTTTTCAATTCTATCGATAATCATTTGCTGTATTTTTTGTGATCGTCAAAGATATTGAAATGTTTAATATCTCTCACTTAAAAGGCCTTTCAATAATTTTGGTAAAGAGGAAGAATTCAAATTAGAACAGCGATAAAGTAATAAAGCATAATGAGCGATACGAGGAGCTTTACTACAGTACCAGCCAAGAACCCAATAAATGATCCGAATCCAGCTTTCAGTGCATTTTGCTTATTACCAGCAAGCATTTCTCCAACCACTGCTCCGAAAAATGGTCCGATAATTATCCCAATAGGAGGAATGAAAAGCCCTGCCAGAAGTCCCGCCATACTTCCCCAAACCCCATATTTGCTACCGCCAAAGTATTTCGTTCCCCATATAGGAATCACGTAATCGAGAATTGAAACAAGGATGACAATTACTCCCCACGAGATCAGAAACTTTGGTGAGAAATTAATCTTTGAGCTGAGTTGGATCGCTATCAGGCCCAAATAGGAGAGAGGCGGGCCGGGTAACATTGGCAGCAGGCAACCGGCAATTCCCAAAATCATTAAGAGTGATCCGCATATAATCAGAAAAATATCCATTCTGTTTTTATTAACTGAATTCGTGACTTGAAAACGCTGAGTATAACAGTCGAGAGGGTTCTTTTGATCACAAAAAAATCCTCCACGAAGAAACGAAGAGGATTTTTCTTTAAAAGTAGCGTTGACTAATTTGCAGTCAATCGGGCAATATATTTATCAATCGATCTTCCTTCGTTGCTTTCGGCATATTTATCCTTGATGATCTTATAAGCAGCCAAAGCTTTATCTTTATTGCCCAAGGTCTCATAAAGATTGCCGGCTTTCAAATAATAAACCGGTGATGTGAACGCGTTCGGGTTGAGTTCGGCCGCCTCCATATATAATTTCACAGCTTTCTCTTTGTTGCCAAGTTCACTGTAAGCATCACCGGTAGCTCCCAGGACAACTGGTGCAAGCAATAGGTCATCCGTTTTGAAACCTTCAAGATAATCAATGGCTTCCTGGTACTTTTCCAAATGTAAGTTTGAGATACCGGTATAGTATTTAGCCAATTTCCCAGCTTTCGTACTCCCATAATCATCAATGATATCCAGAAATCCTGGATAGTTACCGTCGCCGTTTATCGCAAGGTTAAAAGAGTCTTTTTCGAAATATTGTTCTGCAACGAATATTTGTTCTTTGGCTTTAGCTTCTCTAGGAAGAGAGTAAAACCTGTGCGTGGCAAGTAAAATGAGGGCAATTACTACAGCAGCCCCAAAAACTATCGAAATAATCTTTGAATTCTTTTCGAAATATAATTCGGCAGTTGTCAATGCGTGCTCTACTTCCTCTAAATTTTCAATCGGTTTTGGTGTCTTTTCCTTGCTCATTTTATTTTAGTCTCTAAGATTTTGCCTTTTTTCAATTTGAATGCAAAAATAAGCGTTTTTACTAAACCACAGCATTTTTTAGTTATAAAAATGCTTTTAATCAATGGCAACAAATAATCAATAGTTTAAATGGTTTTTTAACCTGATTGGAAGCTTGACTTTGGGTGTTTTTTTCACAGTGCCTGATAAAAAACGTTAGATTTGTATCCATTAAAATCAATTTGCTCCGATGTTTATCAGGAATCTCGCTGTTGTTAATTATAAAAACCTCATTCAGGCTGACTTACAATTCTCCTCTAAGCTGAATTGCTTTATCGGCAATAATGGAGTCGGGAAAACGAATCTGCTTGATTGTTTGTTTTATCTCTCATTTTGCAAGAGTTGCTTTAATCTTCCTGACAGTCAGAATGTACGTCATTCTGAAGATTTTTTTATTATTCAGGGAAAGTACGATTGCGGAGGTGAAGCTGAAGATATTTACAGTGGTTTTAAGTCGGGTCATAAAAAGATTTTCCGACGTAACAAAAAAGAATATGATCGGTTATCCGATCACATCGGATTGCTTCCGCTGGTCATGATTTCACCTGCAGATTCAATATTAATTCAAGGAGGTAGCGAAGAAAGACGCCGGTTTATGGATAGTGTGATCTCGCAATATGACCGGCAGTACCTCGACTGGTTATTGAAATACAACAGGGCATTGCTCCAGCGCAACAATCTTTTAAAGTTTTTTGCTGCAAATCGTCAGTTCGATGAGGATAGTCTTGATGTCTGGAGTGAACAATTAATCGTTACTGGAGAGAAAATTTACAATAAAAGAGTTGAGTTTCTGGATGCATTACTGCCTGTATTTCAGAAATATTACGATTTTATTTGTCAAGGACACGAAAAGGTAAAGCTTGAATACCAGTCGCAGTTAAAGGATCAGGATTTCAGAAAGTTACTTGAAGTGTCAGTCGCTAAAGATCGTATTTTGCAGTACACTACTTCCGGAATTCATAAAGATGATCTTGACCTTAAAATTGACGATTACTCGATTAAAAAATTAGGCTCGCAAGGACAAAATAAAACATATCTGATTTCGCTTAAATTTGCACAGTTCGATTTTATTCGTTCTGTAAATAAGGTGAAGCCGATTTTACTACTCGACGATATTTTCGACAAGCTTGATAGTGCACGTGTAGGGCAAATTGTCAAGTTGGTATCAGATAGCAACTTCGGTCAGATTTTTATTACTGATACCAATCGGGAACATCTTGATGGAATTATTCGCGAGGTTGGAGGCGCCGATTTTAAGATTTTTCTTGTTTCCGACGGGCAAATATCTTTGATGTAATTTATACGATTTTTGACCATGAGAAGAAGTGAAGTTCAATCCCTTGGCAGTGCGATCAAGGACTATTTAAAGGAGCGAAAATTTGAAGGCAAAATTGCAGAGATAGAAGCTGTTAATTTGTGGGAATCTATTATCGGAAAACAAATTGCCAGAGCTACTTCATCGATTTATGTTAAAGATGGAACACTTTACGTCCATCTTAAATCCTCTATTGTCCGCAATGAATTGTTTATGATGCGAAATGATATCATTCGTGTTATGAACCAGCGTATTGGAAGTGAAGTTGTGAAGGCAATAATTCTGAAGTGATATTTTTGACGTAAAATACTAATTACTAACGAATGACAATTGATTTTTTAAAAGTACCAAATCCTTGCTATCTCCTTGAAGAGAGATTGCTGCGTAAAAATCTTCGTTTGATTCAATCGGTAAAGGAGGAAGCGGGAGTTGATATTATCCTCGCCTTTAAAGGCTTTTCGATGTGGAAAGCTTTTCCAATTATTCGGGAATACATTTCAGGTGCTGCTGCAAGTGGTGCTTATGAAGCAAAGCTGGCTGCAGACGAGATGAAAACATTAGCCCACACCTATTCTCCGGCATTCCAGCAATCAGATTTTAATGAGGTTCTGGAGAATTCTTCTCATATCACGTTCAATTCATTGTCTCAACTTGAACGATTTCTCCCGGATGTAAAAAACTTTCCACGTAAAATATCAGTAGGTATCAGGGTAAATCCTGAATTTTCGGAAGTGGAGACCGAACTTTACAATCCATGTGCTCCTGGTACCAGGTTAGGTATTTTGGCAGATCAGCTTGGAGATGAATTGCCTGAAGGAATCGAAGGTTTTCATTTTCATACCCTTTGTGAATCAACTGCACTTGACCTTGAGAAAACGCTTGTTGCTTTTGAAAACAAGTTCGGTAAATATTTGAGTCGGATTAAATGGGTCAATATGGGAGGTGGACATTTGATGACCAGAAATGGGTATGATACTGAAAAACTGATCAATATTTTAAAGGCTTTTCGCCAGCGTTGGAATATAGAGGTCATACTTGAGCCAGGGAGTGCTTTTGCCTGGGAAACGGGTGTATTAGTTGCTCAGGTTGTGGATATCGTTGAAAATAAAGGAATAAAAACTGCTATTTTAAATGTCTCATTCACTGCTCATATGCCCGACTGTCTCGAGATGCCGTATAAGCCTCGAATTCGTGATGCCTATCATGAACCCGTTGAAGGTAAACCGACTTACAGAATGGGTGGGAATTCATGTCTTGCCGGCGATTTTCTAGGTTTCTGGTCATTTGAAAATGAACTTAGGCCTGAGGATCGGATCATTTTTGAGGACATGATCCACTACACAATTGTTAAAAGTTCCATGTTTAATGGCGTGCCGCATCCTTCAATTGGTATGTGGTGTGAAAATGGCGAATTTAAACTTTTAAGGGCATTTGACTACCTGGATTATAAAAATAGAATGGCTTGATATTTAATGAAAGAGCTAAGATCATATCTGAAAATTCTTTTTAAAATTTCGCAACTGTCTCGTTAAAAGATGCATAGCTCCATAGCTGTAAAGGTAAACGCATAAACATGTCCATTGACTTTCACTTCAAAGTCAGTACAAACAAATACTCTGCAGGTATAGTCGATAAGATGAAAAGCAAACTCTTCGTATAGCTTATAATTTCTGCGGATAATAGCTCTTGTAGGTGTTTGGTGGGTAACTTGGTTAAACCAAGTCCCAAATGATATGATTTAGCTTTGCCAGCACCAAGAGCAGCAATCAAATCACAAAGACTATAACGGGTAATGCGTTGTCCGAAAACTATACAAAGCATCTGATTCCAAAACGGTAAAGTGCAAATGTGCCTATTACTATCTATTTTAGGACAATGCGGTTGAATACCCTGCAAGGTAGAAGCACCGATATCTGTTCAAAAACATATTTCCCTTGGTTCATTTCTGAAAATTTGGACTAAAGAAAGTCATCTGAAATCGTCACGCAAGAAAATATTCTACAGATAATAGATTTTCAAACATGTAAAAAATATTTTAATGAGACTCTTGTAATAGTCTTTAATAGATTAGTGATTATTTTAATATTTCTAAATGAAAAATCTGGATGTACCTACTTGGTGCATCCAGATTTTTTTTGTTCTATATTATTAATTTAAAATTATTTGCAATTCTAGGAATTTTACTTTTTAAACTCCAGAAATATTGCAGTTTCTTTACTGTACCCTGCAATAACCATGGTCATTGGCATTCCTTTGTTTATTGGCTTCAACATATGCAATAGCTTTGGCATCTGCGTCTGCTTGACTTATTGTAGAAGTATAGGTATTTGCTGATACAACATAATTAATTCTTGATCCTACATAACCAGCTCCACAATCATTTTTAGTTGCAGTACCTGTAATCTCATTGTTGTAATAAATTGTTGCATTATTACTAGTTGTTGTTGTTGTTGTTGTTGTTGTTGTTGCAGTAGATGTTGTTGCAGGAGTTGAATTTGGCGTCGTAACTGATGATGAGGATCCATATGCTCCAATATTTGTTGTTGTTCTGGTATTATTCAAATAATCAGTGGTTACTCCTGTATTATAACCAGGAATAGTTGCGGGAGAATTGCTTTGCAATGAATAGTCATGAATTGATTCATTTTTAAACATCGGATCGGTGGAATTATAATTGTTAATTATTGTAACTCCTGAAGCTGTACCTGTACTAATAATACCATTTCCACCTGAGGTGATATTTTTTGTGATAGTTACATTTGAAAAGGAATATGAGCCTTGATAAATTTCGATTGCATATAAAAGATGATCCTTGAATATATTATTTGCGATCAATGAGTTTTTGAAACTTCCCCACAAAATAACATGACCTGCTTTGTGATAGGGGTTTCCATTCTCACAAGTATTATTGATGAAATAAATATTTGACGAAGCAGACCAAGCACCTGAATATATTTGTAATGAAAATCCGCTTTTTATATTGTAAAATACATTATTTTGCATTGTCACTTCAGATGAGCCATCTACATATATCCCATGATCAAGTTTTTGATAAAAATTATTGGGTTGACTACATCCGTTTTCTCCTGGCACATATCTGCCAATATCATGAATTAAGCATCTTTCAATTGTTATATAACTGCTTGATTTTATGTAAAAAGCACATTGTCCTTCATCAAGCGTATAACATCTTCGACCTATATCGTGAATATTCATATCTGATATTTCAATATTTGATGCACCTGGCCTGACCTCAATTCCCATATCTGACATCCCTTTTATCTCAAATCCTGAAATATTGATATTTGATCCTGAAATTGAAAATGCCCCTAAGGCACTATTGTATTTACCATCCAATATCGCCATATGCTTATTGCGTGCTTTGTAGGTAATGGGAGCAGAAGGGATCCCGGATCTTGACAAAGATGCAACAAAACTTCCGGGAATTCCAGTATATGTTCCGTTTTCAAAAATTATAATATCTCCGGGATTTGCTTTTGATGCGGCATAATCTGCAGTAAGGAAAGGTTGTGATTCAGTCCCTGGATTTTTATTACTTCCGGACGGAGAAACATAATAGGTTGTTCCAATGGTGGCTGCTTTAAGTTTGGCGGACGTTGGTTGATTCTGATTCAACGTTGATGAGTCTATTACCGGTTCATTGCAACTAAATGCAAAAAGAATAAATAGGAAGCCGTAATTTAGAATTTTAATTTTCATGACTTGACTTTTTTTAAATTAGTATTTTAATCGGACTTTTTTATCTGACAATGTAATAGATTGGCAACAATATCATAATTTTTAAATGTGATTTTGTTTAGTTAAATTTTTGTATGAATTGCTAGCAATTGAACTATTTAAACTTCGCTGCTAAATAAATGAGTTTTTGTAATTAAACCAAATTGATAGTAGGAATATTTACGAATTGCAAGTTATTTTATACACTTTCTATTTTTATTTACATATTTTAATGAATACAAAAGTCGTTTATTTTACAATGTTCAATTATTAAATAGAACCTAAAATATTTTTCTGAAATAGTATATATGCCTGATTGGCTTGAGTAAAATAGATGTTTTGATTTATTTAAGCCATTTTCGAAGTGCCTGTTATAGGTCTTGAAATAGAACTGGTGAAAGCGAAAATTTTTTTCGATTTCGAGACGCCATTTTTAATTCGTTTATTTTAACTAACCTGATTTTGTCCGAAAAAGATCTGTGTAGTTACCGGTATTTTAAGTGATAGTCGCAAAAGAAAACATTCTTTGCGGGATATTTTCAGTGCTAACTTTTATTGCTTAAAACTTTTATCAAAAGTCGCATGTTGCCGGACTGTTTCCAAAATGGGAGCTTGTTTATTATTATTATTTTGCAAATTAGATGTTATCCGATGGTATCGAACAAATATATGAATTGTTACGAGATATAAAGTGCAAAAAAATTGAGAGATATGAATCTCTAAGTTTGGACCTCATTGATAATTCATCCATTTAAACAACAAAACTTGGTGCTGAAAGCCGGGTGATTTACATTGGAAAAATAATTAAAGGACAAAAACGCCATATCATAAGGATATGAGGGTATTGATTCTGTAGTCGTAAGAGCAGTAACGTGCATTGCAGTAAATGCACAACTGATATGATTACCTAATTGAAAGGAAGGTTCGGGATATTAGTCAATATGATCATTGGTAATGTAAGTCCAAGTGATGAACTTATCGAGAAGACCAAAACCGCATATGGCTGGAAATTTGAAATCATTTTATCCCATACTATACGGGAATATTTGTACTAATACCCTATTGACAGATTGATGAAAGAAGTTTTGTATTGTTTGAAAGTTATCTGAGAAGAAAAGACTTTGAATATGAAATAGATACACGCAAGATAATGAAACGATTTGCAATGGTTAGATTTATACTTAATCGAAGTGTAAAATTAAATTGTAACTGCTTCTATACAATTAAGAGCAATAAATCAATTAAACAAGATTGTTTTTGAAACTTATTTTCTGGTTCTCGTAAACATTAGAGAAAGTTAAAAGATTTGTAAGATGAAATTAAAAGAAAAGCGACCAATTATCTATTTTCAAAATAACATCGAAAATGCATTTCAAAGCTTAACAAATGTTATTTATGATGCTTGCTACCAAATTTGAGTTTAGTATACCATCAACTTAATTCTTAAATAATTAGTACTATGAATATTCCAATCTCAAAATTATCAAAGTCTGGCAACAAATCGAAATATATCGATGAAGTTTTTAAAAATATTTGTTTGACAACAACAGCCAAACAATTAAAATTTGAACAATCATTTGGTCAATATGTAGATAATCAATACACTCACACAATTAATTCTTGTAATGAGGCTCTTCATTCTGCGGTTAAATGCGCTGGAATTGGCTTAGGAGATGAGGTTCTTGTACCAACACATACATTTATTTCTTCTGTAGATGTATTATTGGAAATAGGTGCTGATCCTGTTTTTTTTGATGTTGAATGCAACACTGGACTGGTTACTCCATCAATTCTAAACAAAGTACTTATAGATCATCCCAATATTAAAGCAATAATTCTGGTCGACTACGCAAGGCAGTCGGAACAAATGAAAGTCACTGGAAACGAAGGAGTACTAGATTTGTGCAAAAAGTATAATGTGAAAATTATTAAAGAGGAGGAACGTAATTTCCCCAAAATGATAGGCGATCAAATTACAGGAGCATCATTTGGAGAAACAACAACACTTATACTTTAACAAAGCATAATATGTTATTATGAAAATATGTTTAGCACATATATTATTGTAATTAAAATAACTAAATTGAACTCATGATACTATATATCGATAACTTTTCAACAAGTCCAATAATAACTAAAACTGGACGTTGTATCGATTTTATTGCGAATTCCGACCTTAAAACTGGAACCGGCATACCCTTTTTACTCTATTCAAATTTCAATGATCGTTAATCAAATATGGTTGCAAAATATTCACAAACGTTTCACTATAATAGGTTCGATGATATTTTCGTAAGAATTTTAAAATAGCAATTTAAACACAACAAGATATAAGACATGCAGTGCTTCAAAATAATTAAAAATCTTTAATTCAGATCGTCATGAAAAACATTTTAAAACTCATGCTTAAGCAATACTTTTTGCCAAAATGGATTGTACTATTGTATGATCTAGCAGTAATGGGTACCGTATTTAGTTTTTCGACCTATCTGGTTGCAAATTTTTCTGCAGAACAGGCCGAACTTCAAAATGCAATACGTCAGGTTATTGCAAGCACTTTTATTTTTCTGATAGTCTATCTTATTATCAAACCGCATTACAATATTATAAGGCACACGACTTTAAAAGACTTTTCATCAATCGTAATCGCCCTTACAATTGGCTCATCAGGTTTATTAATACTTGCAGTCATTGGAAGAATTAACCCTTTATTTGCTCATTATGCCATTCCATTTCCCGTAATCATAATTCAATTTTTTATCTCCGCATTTATTCTTCTCACCTCTAGACTTTTCATTAAAGCGATTTACCACTCACTTTTTCTGAAACCCGAATCAGTACAAAATACAATGATATTCGGTGCTGGTCGATTAGGAATGATAGCTCACAATGTTCTTGAACGCGAAAATCAACTAAGCTATAATGTTGTTGGCTTTATTGATGACAATCCTAATTTACATGGTAAAAAGATCAATGGGGTCAGAGTTTATTCAGCATTTGAAGCAATTGAATATGTTTTGACAAAGAAGAAAGTTAAAGAGGTAATTATTGCCATAGCACCCTGGGAAATATCACTTGATCGCAAACAACAGTTTGTTAATGCATGTATTGAAAAGGAATTACAAATCAAAGAGGTTGCAGATGTTTCAGCATGGATTAAAGGATCTTTAGAAAAAGTTAAAATTCAAAATATTAAGATTGAGGATCTTTTGGGACGAGAACCTATATCTATTGATATCAATAAAATTTCGGCAGGATTAAATGGTAAGACAATATTAGTGACTGGTGCAGCTGGATCAATCGGGTCAGAAATTGTAAGGAAATTATTGCTATTCAATCCGGCAAAAGTAATACTTGTCGATCAAGCAGAATCTGCACTTTATAATTTTCATAATGAACTTTTAGCCTCAATTGGAAATATAAATGTTGAAATTATTGTTGGCAATGTATCGGATTTAAGCAGAATGAGAAGCATTTTTGAAGAATACCGCCCAGAAATTGTATTTCATGCATCTGCATATAAACATGTGCCATTAATGGAGAAACATCCTTACGAAGCTGTTAAAACGAATATTGGGGGGACTAAAGTAATGGCAGATTTGTCTGTAGAGTTTGAAGTCAGGAAATTTGTGATGATTTCAACAGACAAAGCGGTCAATCCAACAAATGTGATGGGAGCATCTAAGCGAATTTGCGAGATCTATATACAATCCTTGTCGCAATTGAAAGGAATAAAAACACAATTCGTTACTACCCGTTTCGGAAACGTACTCGGTTCAAACGGGTCAGTAGTTCCACTCTTCAAAAGTCAGATTGAAAAAGGCGGGCCTGTAACAATTACACATAAAGATATCACTCGCTATTTTATGACGATACCTGAGGCTTGTCAACTTGTATTAGAAGCAGGTTTTATGGGAAATGGGAGTGAGATTTACGTTTTTGACATGGGTTCGCCCGTGAAAATTTATGATCTTGCCGAAAAAATGATTTTTCTTTCAGGGTATATCCCACACAAAGACATAAAAATCGTAGTAACAGGATTGCGTCCGGGAGAAAAGCTTTATGAAGAATTGCTTTCATCAAAGGAGAATTGTATGCCAACTCACAACGAAAAAATAACAATTGGTAAGATTCGCCAGTATGATTATTACGAAGCCAATTCCAAAATCACAGAAATGCTTGATAATCTGAGCATTGAAAACGATGAAATAATTGTAGCTAGAATGAAAGATCTTGTTGAAGAATTTATTTCTCAGAATTCGAAATACGAAAAACTGGATCAAAAAGTCGAGGAGCTTTTATATAGAAGAGTAAGTTAATTCATTGCAAACTATCCGACTTATCAATTTCAATTATTCAATCTCCATTCATTTTAAAGACATAAGGATAAAGTATTTAGTCGGACGTGAAAAACACATTAGTTTTCAAAATACATATTTTGGATTCCAAATTGAGTCAAAAATTTGTCAAATAAATTAGGCAAAATATTTGAGGTCGTCTCAAAAGCAAAATTGAGATGGCCTCTTTTTTTGTGCCCGGATGTCAAAAAATAATCCTGAAAAAACAATTAATGTTTTCAGGCTATCGCATTCCTCTAAATAAAGTGTTGACGGATGTATTGCTGATTTTTTGGACAAAAAATGCCTATAAAAAGTGTCCTATGCACACCTTTTTGCAAAATTATGGGCTAATGCTAATAATCCTGTTTCAATCTCAGTTTTGCTGAGACCTTTTAATAAAAATCGTTTAAATCCTTTGTTGTACTTGATATTAGCAAATACGGGTTCAACATCGACGCCTCGCTTTTTTCGGTAGTAAAGTCCCTATTCGCTTTTCAATAGTTCGGTTGCCTGGGCTTTTAGCTGATTTAAATAGTGGTTCACCTCCATTATTTTGTTCTCTTTACCTTTATGGCACTGACCTCGTAACGGGCAGCCGCTACAGTTAATTGCCTGGTACATTGACAGAGTCTGTTTAAATCCATTTTCAGTGATTCTTTTTTTCGTTCCTATGAAACTCATTTTCTGCCCCATAGGACAATAGTAACAGTCTTTTGCTTTATTGTAATAGAGGTTATCATTGAGTGTATTCTTTCTTTTACGCTGATCTTTGTCAAAATAATTATACTTTATATATGCCTGTATTTCTGCATTTTGCATGATAGTGTAGTTCTCTTCTGAGCCATAACCTGCATCAGCGACAACAGCCTCCGGAAGATGATTATAAAGTCCTTTAAAGCTTTCAACATGAGATTCTAAAGTGGTGGTATCGGTTGGATTCTGATGAAGGCTGTAATTGACAATGTATTGGTTATTGGTACTTATCTGAAGGTTATATCCGGGTTTTAGCTGTCCGTTTTTCATGTGATCTTCCTTCATCCGCATGAAAGTTGCATCCGGATCAGTTTTACTAAACGATTTGCGTTTGCCCATTATCCTTTCCTGCTGCTCGTACTTTTGCAGGTTTTCCGGCCAACATTTGCGTGCATAATTTAGTTTCTGCTTTACCTTTTTGTCAATCTTTTTACCCTTCAATGCTGTATCTATCTGGCTAATTGTTTGTTTTACCTTTTGGCTATCTATTTTTTTAAAATCTGCATCTTCCGAGTTTTCCAATTCTTCTTTTGCAACTGATTGCGTATAATCCCATAACTGCTGAAGCTGAACGGACATCCTGGCTTTATTTGTCTTAATCGAGTTACCCCAAACAAATGTGTAACGGTTGGCCCTGGATTCTATCTTGGTTCCATCAATATAAACCTCCTGAAGACTTACATGACCGGATTCTACCAGAAGTTTCACAACCTAGGCAAAAATCTCTTTCAAAACATCTTTAAGCCTGTCACTACGAAAACGATTATGCGTGTTATGATCAGGCCTGTTCATCGCACTTAGCCACATAAAATGAATGTTCTCTTTTAAAATATTTTCCATTTTACGGCTACTATATATATTGCATAAATAGCTGTATATTAAAACTTTTAATAACATGCGTGGATGATAACTTGATGTTCCTCCTCCCGCATATTGCTTAATTAATGCTTCGGCATTTATACGATTGATGATTTCATTTACCACGCGTACCGGGTGGTTCGGCTCTATTAATTCCTCCAGGGATGGAGGAAGCAGCATAAGCTGGTTTTGGTTGTAGTCTTTAAATCCGACCATGGCTTTGTATTTTTATTATCTATACCAAGATGCTAATATTTAAGTTTATAACAAATAAAAACGAACCAATAAATCAAGATTTTTTCAACAATTTTTTCAACAAAAAAGGGCGTCTCGACTTTTGAGACACCCTCTTTTTTCGATTGAATCCTTCCACTGTCAGTAGGGTATTGACCAAATCACCTTGTTCATCTAACAGTTAATTCCTGTAATTCCGCTGGTCTTGTTTAAGATGACCTATAATGGACTCGATACCAGCCCTGCCCCTAAACAGTTTTCGCTTCTTCTGTTTTTGAAGATATTGTTGATGCGGGTAGCTTTGTTGGGATTATAATCTTAAACTCGTTTATGACTTTACTCCCACTGTATTCTTTGTCCACAATTTCAATATTTGGTTTATGTCTGTATTCTGGATATTTCGGTAGCAGGTTCTTCAGATCAATCTAAAATGTTGTGAGGACTTGATTATTATCCTTCGAAATTAGCTTGGGTCTGCTGTTAAAGTATAATATTGTTGATATTTAGATAATTGTAGCTATCTTTGGATAACTAAGTGTAAGGAATTATGACCAGATCAAAAAAAACTTGCATCGACACCCGCTTATGTCAGCACAAACCATCTTACACTCGATACATTCGCATCTCCATTTGCATCCCAGTTAAGATCTGCCAATCGTTGGGTTATTCTGAGTGACCTGACCATGGGTTGATATATGTGGAACTTACGTCGATATTAGTCGAACAGGATGACCACCTTTAAGCCATGGAGCTGTGATTGATTCTTTGATCATCAAGCATTTGATGAATCTTGATGACGGAGAAGTGGTGGATCAGATCTCCGCGAACATTTACAAGCAATATTTTCTCGGTTATCTTTGTTTCTCTATCTAACCAACTTTTGATCCCTTTCCTTTTGTCGAGTTCCGAAAGAAACTTGGTGCTGATCAGATAAATGCTATCAATGAGAAAATTATTTCATTGAACGCTCATCTCGAAACGCCGAAGAAGGATTTAAAATCTGATAACTCAAATGATGATCAGATTTCTGCCGGAAAAGAAAACAAAGGCGAATGATTTTTGATGTGTCTGCCCTCAGGACATTACTTATCAGACAGAATTGAATCTGTTTTCTGATATGAGGGAGAAATCCGAGAAGTTGAAAGACATGCTTTATGATCCTGCTATTCACAAAACGAAACCATGATTATATCAGAAAGTTGCGCGAAAGAAGTTTATGTACATAGTGTAAAAGAAGAATAAGAGTCATAAAGCCTTACGTTTAGCTGTTGGAAGCCTGTTGTGGTTTCTGAACAGAAACCTAAAATCCATTAAGAATTGCTGAACTCTTTCTCACCTGTAAGCATCCCATTGGAGAAGAGAAAGTTCAAATGCATATTGGCGATCAACTTTCTCGATCAACAGCAAAAGGCGTTGTATGAAGAGCAATAACATATGATCGAAGATTGCATTGTATGCATCGATCAGGCTCATGTTTACCCCATTGTAAGAGGTAAAACCACAACCAAAGTAGAATTTGGAGCAAATATCCATATTCCGATAATTGATGGCATCTTTTTCCTTGATCAGATTAGTTGGGATGCATTGAATGAAGGTCTTCATATGATAAACACAAGCGAATTCTGGATTGCCGGCATCATTTTGGTACTTAACCTGGTCAAATTGGCCGGGGCAGCTCTCCCTTCGGCTCTTCTAAAATGGTGGAATAGTTTTTCAGCATGAGATGTCAAGATGGATATAAACCAAATCGTTAAGAAAATTATACAAATGTGGAATATATCAGCAGATTCAATGAATCTGGAATCGTGTCCGAAAAATCTAAAATTAGTTTTTCAGTAGACCCTAATTTATAAACGAAATTGATAGTTTTGTTTTTAACGAATCTATATATAACACTACTAGCTGAAAAAGCAAGAATATTTTTCTTTAATTCACCACAAATCTCGTTCAGCTTGCAATTATTCAGACTGACAAATCTGTTTTAAGCTGATTGTTTTGATTAGAAATGTTCATTCTATAATCAAAGCCGTTAGATCAATTTTTTATGAACTATAAAAAAGAGAGTCGAAACTGCAGTATATTTATATACTCGGACATTTACTGTTTTTTCGATTGAATTTCAAATCTAAAAATCAAAATAGATCCACTAGTCCATAAAATAAATGCTCCATTTACCTAAATCTGGCTAAGTACAAAACTATGCGAAATGGCTTATCGGAATCCTGCTAGTATCATGATAAATTTCAGAATTAGATATACGCACATAATATTAAATAGAATTAAGTGATTATAATTTAGCATTTATTAAAAAAATCAACTAAATATAAAGCATGATTAAACTTACTAATGGCTAATAACAATCTAATCTACAATGCGATTAATCGTTTAAATAAATTGAAATTCTCCCAATAAAGCCTTCAACTATTTCTTTTATTCTGTGATTATCTATTCAGATATAACAATAGATTAAATAAAGTTACATTTAGTTTATATAATTCCCGGAAAAATTTCGCTTAGAATAAGTATAAATAACTTACTCAGAGTAAAATAATTATTTACGCATATTGTTTTTATACATTCGTGTAGTATATTTGTCATCGAAATTGATTGCATCTGGTTAATTCGATTAAATATTTTTACAATGTAGCATTATTTTGTTTCACTTTAAATAATTTCATTTTATACTTAATAATATAACGTTGATTACTCCTCAATGTTTTTTCATCTAAATACTCAGTTTTTACACTCATCAAAAAATTTAAGATCATGAAACTCAAAAATTTCTTTTACAGCTTTCTTATTTTCATTTTTGCAGTTAGTTGCAATGAACAGATTATCGAATCGGAAGCGTTGACACAAGAGCAACCCCAAACTACCAATTTAAAAGCCGGCATAATCGGCACTTTGTTTGTCTCTCCAAATGGAAGTAACAGCAATCCTGGTACAGAATCACAACCTTTCCTTACTTTTGCCTATGCGGCATCAAAAGCGAATCCTGGAGATGTTGTAGTATTTGAGAATGGTATATATAAAGGGACTCCTGGGAATTATATGGCTATTTTATCAAAATCAGGAACAAGTTCTGCTTACATTACCTTTAAAGCTAGAAACAAGGGCGGAGCAATTCTAGACGGTCAGAATAATTCTGCAATTTCTGCTTTTCATATAAACGGTTCCTATATTAGTATTTCAGGATTTGAAATACGAGGTTTTTCGGCTTCGGCAATAGACGTTTATGCACCTTCGAATTATACTGCTTTTTCTGATTTGAATATTCATGATATAGGAAGGTATTGTATTCCTGATGCTGATGATAATGGTAGAGATGCTATTTATATTTCACAAGCTCAAAACCTTACAATTGAAAGATGTTTAATTCATGACATAGGTCGGTTCTCTCCAAGTGAAGGTTGTTCAACATCAACGGTAGGGTATCAAGTATTAGATCATGGTATATATGTTAATGGAGTAACAAATATATTGATTAAAAACAATGTATTTTATAATATGCAAAGAGGTTCTTCTGTTCAAACTTATTCAGGAGAAAATAAAACTACTACAGGTTTTACTTTCGTAAACAATACTTGCGAAAATGGGAATCCTTATCAACAATGGGGACACGTAGTTTTATGGGGAAATACCACTAATGTACTAATCGCAAATAATATTTTCAAAGATCACCTTGCATATGCTATCCGGGTCTATAAAGGTAGTTACACTTATTCAAATATTACTATTACTAAAAATATTACTTCAGGAGGTAATGGAATTACTTTATTAACTGATGTGGCAGGAGTTGTTAATACAAATAATTATAATTCAACAGATCCTTTATTTACAAACGAGGCAACCCATGACTATTCATTAAAAAGCAATTCCCCTGCTGCTGCTTCGGGTTATGCTACAGGATGTTCAACTGATTATTTGAATAATACAAGGACAATAGTAAATATCGGGGCTTATGGATCCGGGTCCTCAGCTACTGCACCTACTGCTGCTACTGTACCTATTGCACCAACTGCACTGAAATATTATAATACGCTAACATCAGCAACAGCAGTAAAAAACAGTTGTGAAACAGGCTATACTGGTTCGAATGTAACTTATATTGTAGCTGCTAATAAATACAGTTCTATCGTAAGTCAGGCTAACGCAGATAGTATGGCGACTGCTGATCTTACCACAAACAAGCAAATGTATGCAAATGAGAACGGCACCTGTACAATTATTCCGACGTCAGTTTATTACAATGTTAAAATAACAGGAACTGCATGGAAAAATGATTGTGGAACCGGATATATTGGTTCGCCAATAAACTATGTTGTATCAGAGAACACTTATACTTCTACGATAAGTCAAGCAGACGCAAATGCCAAAGCAACTGCTTATGTTGATGCCAATAAACAAAGGAATGCAAATACGTATGGTAGTTGTTCATTAATAACAAAAGCAACTTATTACAGTACACAAGTGTCTGGTACTGCAACTAAAAACAGTTGTGGAACAGGCTATACAGGTTCGACAGTTACATATACAGTAGTGGCTAATAAATATAGTTCTACTGTCAGTCAAGAAGACGCAAATGCTAAAGCATCTGCTGACCTTATTGGCAATAAACAAACGTACGCAAATGAGAACGGTACCTGTACAATTGTACCGACATCAGTTTATTACAATGTGAAAATTACAAGAACTGCCACAAAAAATGACTGTGGAACAGGATATGTGGGATCAAAAGTTAATTATGCTGTTTCAGCAAATACATATACTTCTACAATAAGTCAGGCAGATGCAGACGCTAAGGCTATTACATACGTTGATGCCAATAAACAAAGAAATGCCAATACGTATGGCTATTGTAGAAGTATAAAGTGAAAATATTACTTCTGAATTAATGCGAATTAAGCCATTCATTCTTAGATATATAAAGCATGGTAAAAAAATAAGGTTTTAGCCGAAGTGGTTAAAACCTTATTTTTTACCATGCTTTTTGATTTTGATTGGGCGAAAAGAATTTAAAAATACTCCCACCGTGAAGGCCCAAACAAAAGCAATCAATACTAATGCAACTTGCTTATCTATTCTGTCAACATCCGTCAAATGCGTATCTTCAATATTAAAACCACTTGTTTAAAGTGTTTTTAATGCAGATTCTTTTTTCAACGTTCTTTATATACTGACTGAGCTTCTCATCAAACTGGTTTGTTGAATGAAACAAAGATCTGGAATTCTGACACATTTTGTTTATTTTTGACTTTCAAAACAGATAAAGAACACAGTTGTCCATTGACATAATCGATACCAGGACTAAACTTATACTGATTGGTCCGTAAAATGTTAAATTACCATGAAGTCTTTACTAGATGTCCATTTTTTGGAATAATGGCCAGAAATTTCTCGAATTCAAATTTGGTATCTAATCATATTGAAATACGCCCACCAGTAATTGCAATAAACTCTCTGTCAGCCAGCAAACATTTAATTGTTTTAATACCAAACAAATCAATATTGCGTTCTATCAGTTCATTAGGCACAACGGTAGATGAATTATCAAATTTTGGCATCATCGTGAACAATACGGAGAAGGCAACACCTTGTAAACAATCGTGAGAACTAAATATTGATGTTAGTTTTTCCAAGCTTCCAATTGGTTCTATTCAATTTCAGACTTTAAGGGCGCTTATGTGGAAAAAATGCGAATGCCAAGCAAACTAAAATGTTACATCTGACAGATATTCAGACATAAAGAGTAGTATCCTGGATAAAGAAGAATCAACCATAACGTCTGCATTGAAACTGGCGGCCAGTTTTTCAAAGCAGACAGTTTAAAAACATCAATAAGCACAAATAATTAAGCCAAATGGCATTATTTGGGCCAAATTCATTTTGTCCCCGAATATTTGCGATAATGTTTTGAATAAAATGCTATTTTTACTCCAAACCATGATGTTCATTTGTTATGGAGTCTTACGTAGTGTTTTACTCTTTTGATGCTAAAATACCGAGAAATTATGTTGATTATTTTATAGTAGTTATTGCCAAAATATCAATATGATGAGGAATATTAAGCTATTATGTGTTTTTTGTTATGTGCCAAGGAGTTTTAATTAATGATCATAAATCATGTACCTTAAAATACTTACCTATTTCTCTTTTTTTTTATTTTTTGAAGTAATTAGCGATGCATCGGTTAGCGAACCTGAACTGTTGATACAGAAACAAGGTAGCAATTCTGATCGAAATACAGAGACAATCGACACTTTATTTGTTTCTCCTTCTGGTAGTAATAGAAACATTGGATCAGAATCAGATCCATATCTGACCTTAGCGTACGCCGCTTCAAAATCAAAACCTGGAGATATCGTAATATTCGAAAACGGGATCTATACCTGCTCTACAGGGAATTATATGGCAATGTTATCAAAATCAGGAACAAGTTCTGCATACATTACCTTTAAAGCCAGAAACAAGGGCGGAGCAATTTTAGACGGTCAGAATAATTCGGCAATTTCTGCTTTTTATATCAATGGTTCTTATATAAATATTTCAGGATTTGAAATAAGAGGTTTTTCGTCTTCGGCAATAGACGTTTATGCACCTTCAAATTATACTGTTTTTTCGGATTTGAATATTCATGACATCGGAAGGTATTGTATTCCTGATGCTGATGATAATGGCAGAGATGCTATTTATATTTCACAAGCTCAGAATATTACAATTGACAGATGTTTAATTCATGATATAGGTCGGTTTTCTCCAAACGAAGGTTGTTCAACATCTACTGTAGGATATCAAGTTTTGGATCATGGTATATATGTTAATGGTGTAGCCAATATAACCATTAAAAACAATATATTTTATAATCTGCAAAGAGGTTCTTCGGTGCAAATCTATTCAGGAGAAAATAAAACTACTACGGGTTTTAATTTCATAAACAATACATGTGTAAACGGTAATCCATATCAGCAATGGGGACACATCGTTTTATGGGGAAATACTACCAATGCACAAATAGCAAATAACATTTTCAAAGATCATCTGGCATATGCTATAAGGGTTTATAAGGATAGTTACATTTATTCAAATATTCTTATAACTAAGAATATTACTTCAGGAGGTAATGGAAATACTTTATTAACAGATGTAACAGACGTAGTTTGTGTTGGTAATTCAAATTCAACAGATCCTTTATTTACAAACGAGGCAACCCATGACTATTCATTGAAAAGCAATTCACCAGCAGCTATAGCCGGTTATGCCACGGGATGTTCAACTGATTATTTGAATAATACAAGGAAAATAATAAATATCGGGGCATATGGATCCGGATCTTCAACTACTGCAACAACTTCACAGACATATTATAATACACTAAAATCAGCAATAGCAACTAAAAGTAATTGTGGTGCTGGTTATACTGGCTCAACGGTAACTTACACTGTGGCCGCTAATAAATACAGCTCCTCTGTAAGTCAGGAAGATGCAGATAATAAAGCGATTGTTGATCTCATCGATAATAAACAGTCGTTTGCCAATACTTATGGTTTTTGCAAACCGATAAATTAGTGATGTGTGTATTCTCAATACTTCGGTAAATTTTAAGCTGCAATTTTGCCGTATACCAATAGTTCTGTGACAATTTTTTGATTTTTTGGCGTGTTAGGGTTTATAGCAAACATGCACATAAATCGTTCGATCATCATATTGTTGTTATACATTGTTTTATAATCGGACATTGAGAATGGTTTATCCTCTTTTCCCTTGGTCGTCAACCAGTCATGTTTTGCCAGATTTACCGCTGTAAGTGCTGCATTAAAGTGAAA
>Ga0209386_1000115_pt1 | contig 41421 bp, 31 predicted proteins | sample NGEPertwo_FD_184510 | JGI IMG/M metagenome (GOLD analysis project Ga0209386, IMG submission 184510) | Arctic peat soil microbial communities from the Barrow Environmental Observatory site, Barrow, Alaska, USA - NGEE Permafrost154B-two... | ecosystem: Environmental > Terrestrial > Soil > Wetlands...
AGAACCGAGAGGCCTGCGAGGTGGTCAGCGAGCGGCACCCCAGCGAGGATGAATGGGGCGACCTGCTCTTTGCCTGGCGCGTCGCTAAGCACGTGAAGTCAAATGCCATCGTGCTGGTGAAGGACTTGATGACCGTGGGCGTGGGTGCGGGCCAGATGAGCCGGGTGGACGCCGCCAAGATCGCGGTGGAGAAGGCGCGCTTTTCCCTGGACGGGACGGCCGTGGCCTCGGACGCCTTTTTGCCTTTTCCGGATACTCTCGAGGTGGTGGCCGACGCCGGCGCGACCAGCATGATCCAGCCGGGGGGGTCAATCCGCGACGACGACGTGATGCGCGTGGCCGAAGAGCGCGGATTCGCCATGGTCTACACCGGCCGACGGCACTTCCGGCACTGATCGCCTAAAGTTGGTCCACGGCCGTCCGCGAACCGCGAAGAGTGGCCGCTACGCACTCGGATCCAACTCCTCGAGCGCCTGCTGCAGAGCCTCGTTCATGCGGGTGGTGAGGTCCGCCACCTTCTCGAGAGAGGCGCGGGTAACCGGCAGATCATCCTCGGACAGCTTCTGGCGCCATTCCAGGTAGCTTTCCCGGTGTCCGTCGTTGTGCTCCATCCAGTGTCTGACCAGGTGGGCCAGCTTGTCCCTGTCCATAGTTGCCCGCGCCTCTTCATGCATGCCCGGCTCCTCGCTCGATTTCCAATCTCGGATCTCAGGGGGATTTCCTCCTTGAAGCACATCTTCCGCCGCGTCGCCGCCGCCAAACGGTGACGCGGCCGGGATAGGCCGGTCTATGGGGCGGCGGCCAGGGGCCGTGTGACGGGGTTGTGTAAACCGGGGCTGTGTGAGGGCCGTCCCCGCACCCGCCGTTGACCTGCGCTACCAATCGGGCTAGAATGCATCCTCGCTCGGGCCCGTAGCTCAGTTGGTAGAGCATCGGACTTTTAATCCGCTGGTCGTAGGTTCGAATCCTACCGGGCTCACCTAGAACCCCCGCAAACCGGGGGTTTTTTAATGGGTTTTCAGCCGGGGAATAGTCTCCCGTCACGGCTGCCGGGGATACTCTCCTCGACGTAATCATTCTCTTGTCGGCGGCGCTCGTCCTGGGCAGTATTGCCCAGCATCTGGGCCAGCGGGCCACCGTGGGTTTACCTCTTGACACCGGGCGGGCCATTTGCGGACCGAGTGTAGCTGCCGCGCTCTGACCGGCCAATAAGAGAGGGGCGCCGAAGCGCCCCTCACAGGCTCGGTCCAAGCTCGCTTTTCTCCTAGAGCAGGAGCAGCACCAGAATAACGATCAAAACGATGAGGAGTAGGCCTCCGAACCCGTAATACATGACTTCCCCTCCTTCGGGGACTTCGTACTTCTTTCTACCGAGATCATCTCCCCCGGAAATGGGGAAGTTACGCATAGAAAAGGAAGTCTTAGGTATCGCGCCGGTAACGATATGGCTTGCGGGAGGGATGCAGGCGTAGGCGGAGGCGCCGGCCGCAAAGGCGCCGGCCGGCTAGCCGTGGGCGTAAAAGAGGAAGGATCCCACCAGCAAGACTCCGGCGGCAAGCAACGGGATCCCGAACTTGGCCAGAGGACAGAACTGGGTCTCTGAGCGCTGCACGCCATCAACGGTGCGGATGCAGGGCTTCGCCTGGCTAAGGCCAAAGAGCGTCGCGAAGAAGAGCAGCGAGAACAGGACCACAAAGACGACCATCGACTTCCCCCTATGCCGGTCTCTTGGTCTAGTCGGACCGAGCGCTCCCCCCGGAAGCTCGGACCGGCCCGCGCCCAGCGCGGATACCGAGATCTTGGCAGATGCGTTGTTCAAAGACCAAGCAGAAAGGCCGCCGGATGGACCGGCGGCCTCGTTATCCCGATGAACGGTCGGGTGCTGCGTTCCGATGTGGTGCTAGAGGAAAAAGATAACGAGAGCGAGGGCCAAGATCAGTATGGCCACGACGATTATTGCCAGATACACGCCGCCGCCGATGGCCGCCGCGGTTTCTTCTTCCCTGCGCAGGGCCGAGTCGTCATCGGCGCGAACTCCCCGCGCGCTGTAGAGGCTCTCCTCGCGGGCTCTGAGTTCAGCGCGAGTCTCGACGTCCTCTTCCACTACCTCGTCCTTGGGCCGATTGTCTCTGAATACAGGGTCGTAATCAGCCATTGCGCTCACTCCTCCTAAGTTGCCAACCGCGAAAAGCGGCTGCTAATTCCACTATCTGTTACATACCCATTAATCATCGAGGCTACCGGTCTTGGCCGGCGGAAGGATGGGCGGAAGGCGGGGAGGGTAGGAGCAGGAGCATGGTCGAAGTGCTCCTCATAATCAACACCATCCTGCTGCTGGGGATCGCGGTGGTTCTTGGGGTGGTCGTCTACCGACTGGAGCGGGCCCGCCGGGTCCTCGAGGAGAAGCAGCGCCGGTTCGAGGGTAGCCTGGAAACTCTCGCCCGCCTTACCGAGGGGCTCGAGAGAGTCATGTCCGCGCTTGGCGGTGTTCGGGGGTATACGGGAGTAGCCGAAGACATCGGCAGGATCATCGGTATTGCCCGCCGCCGGCGCCAGTCCTAGCGTCTCCAAGGGTGCCCTGCCATAGGCGCATGGAGGCGCCCGCGCTTGTGGTTGTCCTCAAGGTTCTGTGTTAGGATTCCGCCTCGGTCGCTCGCGGCCGAATGGATTGGCGTGCCCCCATCGTCTAGTGGCCTAGGACATCGCCCTTTCAAGGCGACGGCGGGGATTCGAATTCCCCTGGGGGCACCTCCTTTCCTCCTGAGTGGTCTGTGCTTGCCCGGGCAACGGCTTGGGGCTGCGAGTGGGATCGTGGGCGCATAGCTCAGTGGGAGAGCACCTGCCTTACAAGCAGGGGGTCGTAGGTTCAAATCCTACTGCGCCCACCTGACTGGGGCAGCACTTTGACCGGACCGTGGTTCTGGGCCGAGGGCTCGGATGCGGATCTCGGGGGCGTAGTTCAGTTGGTCAGAACGCCGGCCTGTCACGCCGGAGGTCGCGGGTTCGAGTCCCGTCGCTCCCGCTCTCGCAAACCCCCGCTCAGTCGGGGGTTTTGTCTTGTCTGAGGGATGCTCGATCGCCAGAAGGCGCTGCGAGCTGGGGGGTCACGTCGAGAGCGGCGCGGAGTCCCGGCTCATCTCCGGGTAGTGCTCGCGAGCGCAGTCCGGGCAGATCCCGTGGCTGAGCTGCTTCCCTGAGTGCCGCGCAATGTACGCTTCGACTTTGTCCCAGTAGCCCTCATCGTTACGGATGTCCTTGCAGAAACTGCATATGGGCACGATCTCTTCGAGGCTGTCGATCGTACTGGCCGCCGCTTTCAGTTGCTCCATCAACCGGTTGCCCTCCTCCTCCGCCTGCTTCCGTTGGGTGATGTCGAGGATTACGCCGCTCCATACCGTCTGCGAATCGAATACCGTGCTGCTGGGCATCGAGGTCAGCTGAATCCATTTGGTTCGTCCCCCCGACAGCAGGATGCGCACCTCGGAAGTAAAGAGGCGGCCGCAGCGGTTTGCCTCGAAATCCTCTTGCTTGAGGCGCTCCAGATCCTCGGGGTGAACCATCTCCCAGAGTATGCTGGGAGAATCGATGATGGCCTCGGCTTTGAGCTCGAAGATATCCCTGCATTGTGAGCTCATGTACAAAAATCGGTTGCGGCCGTCCGGCCAGCGTATGTAGTCGTAAAGAGCACAGGGGATGGTGTCGAGCAGCCGCTCGTAGCGCTCCTTGGCATCGACAAGCTCCTGCTCGGTCTCGACGCGCGATTGCCGTTCTGCTTCAAGTGCCTCGAGCCTGTCCCGTAGGTCGGTTTGGCTTTCCCGGTACAACGCCAACTCTCCTCTATTCACCTGACCGTCAGGAACGGTCGCGTAGGCGCTGGTGCGATGACGACGCTCCATTTGCTTTCGGTGGAGTTTATAGCAGAAACTGCCTCGCCGAGGCGTGCTCCAAGTCGACTTTGGTCTTCCACCGGAAGACCTAGCGGCGGGCCGCTCAGCCACCGCCGGGAGCGGTGTCACCCCCACACCCGCAGGAGTCCCCCGCCAACGCAGGCGAAGCCGAGTGGCGCACCCGGCTGGGCAAACCGGCCGAGGAGGGTTGGGCGGAGATGGTTCCGGGGGTCCAGGGTTTTTCCCCGTGACGATGCTCGTCCTCGAGAACGCCCTCGACCGCCCCGTGGTCGTGCCCGTCGTGGGCATGATCGCCGGCGTGCTCGTGCCCGTGCGCGTCCAGGGTTGTCGGCAGCTGCCCGGCGCCGCTCTCGTAAAGGGGTTGAGGCGCGCCAAAGGCGACACCGGCACCTTCCTCGCGGCCGTGACGCAGCAGGCGCAGGCCGTTGAGGATGACCACCAGCGAGGCGCCCGTGTCCGCCAGCACCGCCATCCACAGGGTCAGCCAGCCGGGGAAAACCAGGAGAGTGGCAAGCACCTTGATGCCAAGGGCAAAGCCGATGTTCTGCCGTACGGTGTGGCGCGCCGCCCTGGAGAGCCGGATGGTGAAGGGGACGCGGGTGAGGTCATCGGCCATCAGGGCAATGTCCGCGGTTTCGATAGCGGTATCGCTCCCGGCCGAGCCCATGGCCAGCCCGACCGTGGCGGTGGCGAGGGCAGGGGCGTCGTTGATTCCGTCGCCGATCATACCTACCTGCCCGTATCGCTCGAGCAGTTCCTTGATCGCGTCGACCTTGTGCTCGGGCAGCAGTTCGGCCTTGTACTCGTCGAGACCGACACGCTCGGCCACCGCGGCAGCGGTGCGCTCGTTGTCACCTGTCAGCATGATCAGGTGTTCGATGCCGGCATCGCGCAGGTCCTTGATGGCGGCGCGGCTGACCGGCCGGAGCTCGTCGGCGATGCCGATAGCACCGATGGCGCCGTCGCTCGTCCCCAAGATGACCACGGTCTCGCCGCGGGATTGCCGCTCGGCCACGTAATCGAGCACGTTCTGGTCGAGTGCGATGCCCTGCTCCTCGTACAGGCGGGCGTTACCGATGAGGTAGGAGCCCCCGTTCAGCCGTCCCCGGGCTCCCCGGCCGGGAATTGCCTCGAAGTCGTGCACCGTCTCCAGGCCCAGGTCGCGGGCTGTGGCGGCGTGCATGATGGCCTCGGCCAACGGGTGCTCGGAGTCCTTCTCCAGTGCCGCCGCCATCGCGAGTATCTCGTTGCCGGAGTTGCCGTCACCCGCACTGCCGTTCCCTGCGGCTGCGGAAGCCGACGCGGCGAAGCCGTTGAAGTTGGCGACGTCCGTCACCCGGGGCAGTCCCTCGGTCAAGGTTCCCGTCTTGTCGAAAGCCAAGGCCCGCAGGCTGCCGGCCGCCTCGAGGTGCGCGCCTCCTTTGATCAATACCCCGTGCTTGCTGGCGGCTCCGATGGCCGCCACGATCGTCACCGGGGTGGAGATCACCAGGGCGCAGGGGCAGGCCAGGATCAGCAAAGCCAGGGCCCGGTATATCCAGGTGCCCCAGGCCGCGCCCAATACCAGGGGAGGCAGCAAGGCGGTGAGCAGGGCTATGACCATGACTGCCGGGGTGTAGTACTTGGCGAAGGCGTCCACCCAGCGCTCCGAGGGCGCCTTTTGCCCTTGGGCCTCCTGAACCAGGGCGATCAGCCGGTCCAGCGTGGTGTTGCCTGCGGGCGCGGTCACCTGCACCTCGAGCGTGCCGTTCTGGTTGATGGTGCCGGCGAAAACCTGATCGTCGACCGCTTTTCCGCGCGGCATCGACTCCCCGGTGATCGGTGACTCGTCCACGGCGGAGTGACCTTTGACTACCATGCCATCGAGCGCGATCCGGTCCCCGGGCTTGATCACGATCACCTGACCCACCGCCACCTGTTCCACGGGAATCCGCTCCTCGTGATCGCCGTGGCGAATCAGGGCGACGTCGGGCGAGAGGTCGATCAGCTGTTGAATGGAACCGCGGGTGCGCTCTACCGCCCAACCTTCCAGGGTTTCGCCCAAGCCAAAGAGCACCACCACGAGCGCCGCCTCTACCCACTCACCGACCGCTGCCGCTCCGATGACGGCGACGGTCATGAGGACGTTCATGTCGACGTTGCGGGTGCGCAGTACGGTGTTCACGCCGTTGCGGGCTACCGAGTACCCGCCGATGACGGCCGCCGCCGCGAGGAAGCCGATCGCCGCCAGGTGGGGCTCAGCCGTGTTCAGCCAGAGGACGACGCCGACCAGCAGGAGCACGAAGCTCGCCAGGGTGACCAGCGAGCGGCGGTTGCGGAGGTAGAAGGGGCGGGTTTCACCTGCCGCGCGTTGGGCTTTGTACTCCTCCTCGGTCCAAACGTCATAGCCCAAGCCGCGCACGTCGGAAGTGATCTGCTCGAGCAGATGATCCCGGCAGTCATACTCCACGAAGAGCCGCGCGGTGGCGAAGTTGGCCGAGACGTAGAGCACCCCCTCCCGGCGCTCGACCGCTCGCTCAATCGACTTGGCGCAATCGGCGCAATCCAGTCCACCAAGGATCAGGTTCTGATGGCAGTAGCTTTCGGCCAGCTCGGCGCAGGCTTCCTTGGCGCGTTCTTCGATGCCGCGGAAGGTCAGGAGGTCCGGATCGAAGCTCACCGTCATGGTGTGGGCGCGGTCCTTGACCTCGACCTCGGTTACGCCCCGGGTTTGTTCCATGTGTTCCCGCAGGCGGAGCACGCACTGACGGCACTCGTCCTCGGCGGGGAGGACGATGGGGACTTCTACCTGCTTTTGTGGCATCGGTTCCTCCGTCATCTAGCGGTGCTGCACATGCTCGACGCAGACGGCTATCAGTTGTTCGACATGTTCGTCGTCGGGGCGGTAGTAGACCTCGCGGCCCTCGCGACGGAAGCGGACCAACCCCGCGGTGCGCAGGATGCGCAGGTGGTGAGAAACCGCCGAGGGACTCATGTCGATGGTCTCGGCGAGGTGATTGACGCAGAGCTCCTCGCCCTCGATCAGCGTCCGCAGCAACAGGACCCGACTCGGATCGCCAAGAACCTTGAAAAGCTCGGCCACGGCCGTCGCCTGTTCGCGGTCTGCGGTTGCCGCCGGCTCGAGCAGAGACTGGTCGGAGTCGGCGAAGGGGCCTTTGCTGGCTGGCATCCGATCCTCCTGGACAACTGGGGCGGGAACAGTACTTCGAGCGAGTTCGCTCGAAGTACATCTGCCTTCATAGGACATATGAACAGATATGCAGATGTTAAACGGATTTGGCGCGAGCGGGAAGAGGAAATCTCACTCTGCAGGGGGGATCAGGCCTATGGGGGCATCGCTTGCAAACGCCTGCCCCCTCGGCTACCATTCCTCTTCACCCGGACGCCGGGTTGCTTCCTCGTGGCGTCGTTGGGCGGGATAGCTCAGTTGGTAGAGCACATGACTGAAAATCATGGTGTCCGCGGTTCAAATCCGCGTCCCGCCACTAAAGCTCCTGTAAACGGGGGCTTTTTTGTTTGAAGCTTTGGCCGTCGGAGACGTTTGGGCCAGGTTTGCCAACGGTTTGCCAACGCCGGGGTTGGCCTGGGTTGGCCGGGGTTGAACTGTGTTGGCCTTGTCAGCCTCCCCAGGAAGGTCTCGGCTTCCCCGTCGTCCGCACCTCCGGACCGTAATGGTCTTCCGCTTTACCCGAGGGGGTCGGAGGCACCGGACGGGTACAGTTCCGGGAGTTTGTGCTCCGAACGCCAGTTCCTCACGCAAGGTCTTCCGTACTAGCCTGGCGGCGCCGATCGTGTCGCTGTTCGTACACAACGTAGGCGGCTTCCTGGAGCTGCTCGGCGATCCTCCAGACGGTACTCGTGACCAGCCCCACCAGATGAAGGTAATGACTGCGGTGCCACTCACCCTCTGGAAGCCCAAGCTGAACGGCTGCCTTGGCGACAGCCGCAGGGTTTGGGGCGTGGGCCAATCCGCCACTGACCCGGAGGTCGTACAGGAAAGCAAGTGGAGCAAGCACCTTCCGCGCCTCGTCGCGGACCCGAACCAGCTCCTCTGTTAGGTCCGCGCTAATTGACCCGGACTTTGGTTTCTCAGCCTGATTCAGCAGCTCGTGCAGTGACCGCACGTCGGCGTCCATGTCCACCAGGAGCATCGCGACGAGCGTAGTTCGCTGAAGTAGGTTTCGAGAACCTAGCGGCCCCGGGGGGTGGTCGTTCGTCATGTGAAGGTCGCCCGGTATTGCTTTCAACGTCCGACGCAAGAGAGGGGCGTTCAGACCTTCGATGACAAAAGTGGACAGGAGGGTCGTCCTTGTGAGGAACTCCGAGTCATCGGCCGACGACGGATACACCCATTGGAGCTGTCCCCCCGCCAGGCTTTCTAGCGACCCCTCCCACACCGTCTCGCCGTCAGAACGAACACTGAGCGCGTCGCCGAGGCGGGCGAAGGCCTCGTTTAGATCCGAGAGGGCATCTCTCAGGCCACCGATCGCCTTGGGTATAGGGACCTCCTCGGCAAGGGCCTTCTCGGTTTCGATGCTCGGTGGCTCCACCACGTACTGCTGCCAGTGCGGCCATTCCACCAACGGCACGCCTTCGGCGAAATCCCCAATCATCGTGCTGACGAGTTCGTTTCCTATCCGGTACGTGCTTCGGTAGAGACCCCAGTAGTGCCCGCAGTGCAAAGAGCCATCGGGGTCGATTCTGAAACCGGCGCTACCCTGGTACTTTGTCAGGACTTCCTGCCGGAAGTAGACGTGGGTCATGAAGTCGGCAGCCTCACCCGCGAAGGTGCCCTCGTCCTTCCCAGCAAAGTGTGCCCATCGACCGGGGGCCACCGGCCCTTGGTAAGTCGGAAGGGTGAAGGCGAAGACATCGAAGGTGGGCTGTTCAGCCCAGGGGTCTTCCGCGTCTACCTCCGGGGGCTCGACAATCAGCCACAGGTGCAGCCGTCGCTGTAGGAACGGCTCCCGGAAGCTAAAGTCGTCTCGGAGCCCCCAGTTGTTCAGCTCGGCCTTCAGGCCCTTATCCGGCGCGCCCAGGACCAAGTCCCCAACCTCGCCGAACTTGGCTATCTCCGTCTCTGCAGGATCGAAAAGCAGCAGGTGGCGATAGTGCCCAATAAGCAGCACCATCTGCCGCGCCTGCAAATAGTCCTTCACGTAGGAGGTTTGGATGTCTACGACCAGAAGGCGTCCATCATCCACCTCCTTTGTCACAATCGCCTCGACACCGCGGCGGGGGTCCCACCAGACACCACTGCCTCTGGGACGCTCCTCGAGGCCAAGATGCAGCCACAGGTCGGGGTTGACCACGAAACGGGTATCGCTGGATGTGAGGTCGTGACACACGAGCGGTTCACCGACTTGGCCGGTCCCGAGGATTTCGAACTTGTGGAACGGGATGTACCGATAAAGCTGGGCGCCAGCCTCGTACCAGCTACACCCGCCCGGCTGACCGAGGCCCGATAGTGTGTTTCCGACGGCTCCGAGCCTCTCGAATATGGACGCGAACGCGCCACGTTCGATAAGGAGCGACTGCCGCTCGCGCACATCTTCTACCCTACCGACGCGCCGCTCCTTCTGAGTATGCCAGGCAGCGAGTCGGAACCACGGACCCTCTAACGGCTTGCTCGTGAGCTCATCCGTGAAGTCCAGCTCGGGCACCGCCGAAAGTTCCGCGGGTAAGTCAGAACGGTCAAGTGTCACTAGGCCTCCAATACGGTATCGGGCACTAGAGCCGTACTTCAAGGACGACGATGCCCTCGAAGTCGAAGTGGCTTATCGGCTCTCCGGCCCACCAGGCAGCCTCTTGCTACCTTGCGTTCCTATTATCACCAATGGCGCCAACGCAAGGAACCCCGCCTCTCGCGAACGGGGTCACCGTCGGCTATCGCTCCGATTGTTCTGAAAAGGCTGTCGACGAGCTCGGTGGGGAGAAGAACGCGCCCGCGCTATTCCGACCGTGGATGTTTCCAGCGATCCTGGAGCCCAGTGGGGAAGGACCGGCTCCATGTCGAGGTCGAATCCGATGTACCGGAGGGTTTCATCTGAAGCGATGGGCGCGTGCCCGGTAACTGGGAGCTCTCGCTGGCACCGCAGGAGTGGGTCACGGTCGGAGCGGCTGGTCTGCTCGGAGGGCTCGCCCCAGGTAGCCCAAATTGGTTCTGGTGGTGCGGCTAGCCCGTCACCAGAGCGGCAATGCGGGAGGCCGCCTCCTCCTCCATAGAGGGCACGGCGTGTGAGTAAACGTCCAGCGTGAGGGACACGCTCGCATGCCCGAGGCGCTCGGACACCACCTTGGGGTGAACCCCGGCAGCGAGCGCCAGGGTGGCGTGGGTATGCCGGAGCCCGTGCAGGGTGATCGGTGGCATGCCCGCCTGCTTTACGGAATCCTTGAAAATCTGAGTGATCCGCTCGGGGCGGTAGGGGGTGCCGTTCTCCCGGGTGAAGACGAGTCCGGTGTTGATCCAGGCCGCTCCCCAGTCGAGCCGCTCCTCACGCTGGCGGCGTCGCCACGCTTTCAGGGCAGCCACCGTCCCCGGGTCGAGGGTCACCGAGCGATGCCCCTTCCGCGTTTTAGGCTCGCTCACCACGACCAGGGAGTTAACCGGTACGACGGCTCCTACGCACCACGAGGCGCCCAGCCTTTAGATCGACGTCCTCCCAGAGGAGCCCGAGCGCCTCACCCCGACGCAGCCCGGTGAGCGCCAGGGTGAGCCAGAGCGGGTAGAGCCGCTCGTTTTTCACCGCCTCAAGGAACTTCTTCAGATCTTCCGCCTGCCAGGCCCGGCCGGCGGACAGCTTGGGATCGACCTGGCGCGGGGGATCCGCGCTCTCGGCCGCGTTCCTCGGCAGGTAGCCCCAGCGCACCGCGTCTCTGAGCGCTCGGTGAAGGGTGGCATGGACCCGCCTCACCGAGTTCGGCGAGAGCCCGCCCTTGCCGCTCGCCTTGCCTTCGCGGGCAAGCTCTGAGTAGAGGCGGTTGATCTGCCCGGGGGAGAGCTTCTGCAAGGGGACCGTGCCGATACGGGGCGCGATATGGATCTTCACGTGTGTTGAGTAGGAGGCGAAGGTGGCCGGGCGGATGGTCGACTCGATGGCGGGCAGCCATTCGAGGGTGAGAAACTCCTTGACCGTTACCTTGGCCGGCTCGATGTAGGCGCCCTGCTGGAGCTCGGTAAGCGCAGTCGCGAGGGAAGCCTGGGCTTCTTTCTTCGTCTTAAAGCCTGTCTTTACCTGCTGCTTTCGTTCGACTCGGCCCACCAATGAGCCGCCGCACTTCGGGCAGGCTTTTAGGAGAGTTCGCCCCACCCAGTGGCGCTTGTTGCACTCGGTACAGCGCTGGGTCGGGCGATCGCCTAGCTCGAGAATGTATTGCCAGGTGCCGCGTTTTCGGACGTGACCCCTCACCTTGTTTCTTCCTTGGCGTGGAGCTGCCGGATGACGTCGTCGGCCGGGAGACCAAGGAAGAGCGCAAGCTCAGCCAGGGAACCATAGTCCTCATAAAGCTCCCGTACGGAGCGTCGTCGTTGGGAAGAGGGCGAGTTCTCCCACCTTAGATCAGCCCCCGTGGTCTTCTGATAGGCTTCTCTCGCGTCCCGCGCGAAGGCACGCACCTCAGAATAGGTGGGTTTCCCCGCCTCGAAGTTCCAGGCCTCCATCGCTTCTTCCCACGTCCGCCCGTCATTCTTTTGCGCGATGAACAGGGCGAGGGCGGCTTTCTCCGACTTTAGTCTCCTGTGACGCTTTTCGCCGCCTAACGTCTTCCTCCGGAAACTCGAATAGAGGTCCATGAGTTCCCGGGGACTTGTCGAGGGCAGGGCATGGATGACGTAGACAGCGGCTTCTGGGAACGAAGAGTTGCGGATCCGGCCGAGATGAACGCCACTCAAGGGAGGCGTCTCGCCGGTAAGCAGAAAACGGGCGATAGAGTCATACGGGCCACGACTCCAGCCGTACCTCGAGACAAGGACGTCGCAGACACAGTACAGGAAGTCGAGAATCCGGTCGGACTCTGTAGGATCTCCCGCTACCTGCGTCGCCTTCGGCCAGTCTGGGGAACGGCCCAGAATGTAGCTGACGTGCTCATAAACCGCCCACTCTGATTCTTCAAGACTGGAACGGCCTAGACCGTCCCATCCCCACAAGGAGTCCCTCGGGACGTGGGCAAGCGCATGCGTCTCCGAATACTGAGCGTGCTTCTGGAGCCATTCATCAGCCTCACGGCTCGTCAGAAGTCGATCAGACAGTGCGTGATGGCGAAACGCCTGCACGAATGGGCTCTGGGCTGCGTTCAGGGCCATGATCTCTGACAGGAGGTCGAGGGATTCATCCTTGCCTGCCGACTCCCTCTGTAGGGCACCTTCGGGCTTAGAGCCTTGTGGGAGACGCAGTTTCTCTAGTCTTCTGTAGCGCTGAGTGAGACCGTCGAGGGTGGAGTCGAAGTCGCCGGGACCACCCTGTGCCGCGTCTGCTGCCTCCTGGACGTAGCCGTCCTCCTCAAGAAGCGCCCAGATCTCGGGGTCAGGATCCTTGCCCAGTTGGTTCCTCAACGAGCGAAGTATCTCCTGACTGTCCACTATGGCTCCCTTGCGGTATTAGCGACACGCAAAGACCGCTAAATATACTGAGGAAGACATTACCACCGCAGGAGCGTCGGAGCAAGGAGGTGCCGGAAGTGCCAAAGCGAGAGAACGGGAGCCAGGCGGGGCAGGTCGAGACGGCCGGGGGAAGCTCGCCGGCGGAGTGGGGGCCTGAAGACCCGTCGGGATTTCCTTTCGCGCTCCCCGAGTGGATCCAGGAGGTTCTCTACGGCGATGGTCGTCTAACCCTGACCGACTACGAAGCAGCTCGCCTCCTTGGTCTAAGTCGAGGGAGCGTCCGGCAGGCGATCGCTGAAGGGAGCATTCACTCGGTTCGCTTAGGAAGACGCCTTCTCATACCTGTGATCCCCTTACTTGCGATGCTCAGTTCAGAAACCGAGATTGGCGAGGTTGCGGAACCTGAAGCATAAAACAGGACATCTAGCCCAGGGCGACTGTTCAAGCAAAGATGAGATCACCTCTTCTACGTCGGATAACCGCCCGAACTCCGGTGATCCGGGAGGTTTGTTTCGCAGCATCCCGGGAGAGCTCAGGTGTCTCCCTCAGTGGGTTACTTGGCGCTATCAAGAGCGGGGCGGAAGGAGAACCAAGGTTCCCTACCAGGCCGGCCACCCGCATAGGAAGGCGAGTCCTACCGACCCGGCGACGTGGTCGAGCTTCGCCAAGGCGTGTAAGGCCGCTGCTACGGCAGACGGTATCGGCTTTGTGTTTTCCGCCGACGACCCTTACGTCGGTATTGACCTCGACGAGCCGCTCGACGATCTACGCTCGGCTGCGCTTCTTCTCTGCTCCTACACCGAAGAGAGTGTGGGCGGGGAGGGTCTTCACGTCATTTTGAAGGGCAGCCTCGAGGACGTTGATCGCAGGCGATACGAGGGCGTCGAGGTGTATGAGGTCGGCCGCTACTTCTGCATGACCGGCAAACACCTTCCCGGATCGCCCGCCACCATAGAGGAGCGGCAAACGCAACTTGACGATTTCCTCTCTGAGTTCCTGCCCCCAAATGCCGCAAAGCCCGGCCCCAGGAACGTAACGAATTCAAAGAACCCCAGGGACCAGCAGTTGCTAGAGGCCATGTGTCGGGCGAAGAACGGGCGGGAGGTCAGAAGGCTCTGGGAAGGCGACTGGTCGGGCTATAGCTCGCACTCAGAGGCGGACCTTGCCCTCTGTAACCACCTTGCCTTCTACACCTCCAAGGACCCAGCCCGCATGGAAATGCTCTTCCGGGAAAGTGGGCTTTACCGGGAGAAGTGGGAGCGGGAGGACTACCGGACCAAGACTATCGATCTTGCCATCAGTAGCACGGTTGAAGTGTATGGTCCGAATGATAATCAGCGGGAAGATGCCTCTCTGCTTTTACCACCTTCATCCGACCCGCGTAAGGTATTAGGAGAGGCGCCCCTTCGTTTGCTGGAGTGGGAGAGCTTCTGGGAGCGTGACTGCAGCCAGGCCGATTGGCTCTACCCCGAGGTCCTTGCCCGTGGCCGTGGTCACGTCATCTATGCAGCTCACAAAGTAGGCAAGAGCCTTTTTGCTTTATACATAGCCGCCGAGCTTGCCACTGGCGAAGAGCCGGTGGTCGTGCTGTACCTTGACTACGAGATGACCGAGGCCGACGTTCAGGAACGCCTCGAGGACATGGGGTACGGTCCTGGAGCCGATCTGTCTCGTCTCTGCTACGCCCTGCTTCCCAATCTGCCGCCCCTGAATACTGCTGATGGGGCTGGCGTTCTCCTCAGCATGAGCGATTACCTCTGTAGCGAATGGCCGAATCACCACCTCGTGGTAATCATCGACACGATAGGCCGCGCGGTAGCTGGCAAGGAGAACGACTCCGACCCCTTCCGCGACTTCTATACCTACACAGGGATGCAGCTGAAGCGCCGAAGAATAACGTGCGTGAGACTAGACCACGCCGGCAAGGATTCAAATTCGGGACCGCGCGGCACGTCAGCCAAAGGGGATGACGTGGACGTGGTGTGGCAACTCAAGCGGAGTCCGGAGAAGGTCACTTTGAACTGCGATGTTGCCCGAATGCCCTGGATCCCCAGGGAGACTCAATTCATCCTCGCGGCCGACCCTGTCGCCTTTCATCGAGTGGTCGCCACCTGGCCGACCGGAACCGAAAAGGTTGCCGATCTTCTAGATGACCTTGGTGTACCCCTCAATGCTTCGAGCCGGGAAGGACAAGGTGCTCTTAAGGCGGCCGGCGAGGGCAAACGACGGGAAGTGGTGGTAGCTGCTCTTCGGTGGCGGCATGAACGGGTCGAGAAGGCGGGGGCCGGAGGGGAAAAGGCATGACGTACGATGCACGGAACCGTCGCGGGAACCGTCTTATGGCTGTCTCTCGGGAACCAGGCAGGGAACCGCCTGCTTGGTATCCCTCTGAGACGACCGGAACCGACCCAGAACCAGCCGGAACCGGATCTCCCGGGCGGTTGGGAACCACGGGGGGTGTCTATAAGAACACCCCCGGGGTGCCCGCCCCATGCTCGCAGAGGGCAAGAGGTGGCAGCTCTCGACGCAGGACTGGCGGTAGTTTTCGCACTTCCAAACTGTGGAGGTCTCTCACTCTTTCCGACTCGGCCGGCTCTCGACGTCCAAGGTTGGACTGCCGTGAATGACACAGGCCCGATCACGCAGGTTCAGCTCCTTACCGCCTCTGACCTTCACCCCGATCCGGTCAACCCCCGACGCATCTCTGACTCCGAACTCGAAGCCCTCACGCGGAGCGTCCAGGAGTTCGGCCTGGTCGACCCCATCATCGCCCGAGCCGAGGACAAGATGGTGATCGGTGGCCATCAGCGCTTGCTAGCCGCCCGGCGCCTGGGGATGAAGGAAGTCCCCGTCATCCTTCTCGATATCTCGGAGGAGAAGGCGCGTCTTCTGAATCTCGCCCTGAACAAGATCTCGGGCTCCTGGGACGAGGAGCTCCTCGCCCGTCTCCTTGTCGACCTGGACCAGAACCCCGACCTGGATCTCGCGCTCTCCGGTTTTGACGAGGATGAGGTGAAGAAGCTGCTGAAAACCCTTGACGTGCGGGAAAAGCGCGACCGGCCGGAGAGCTTCGACCTAGATGACGCCCTCGCTGAAGCCGAGCGCGAACCCCGGGTGAAAACAGGCGAGCTCTGGGCCCTGGGGGACCATCGGCTGCTCTGCGGGGACGCCACCGATGCCCAAGCGGTCAGAGAGTTGCTGGAGGGCCGTCAGGCAAGGGTGGCCTTCACCGATCCCCCCTACAACGTCGCTCTCGGTGACCACGGTGGGCAGCAGCGGGGTCAGAAGAAGCGCCGCATCAAGAACGACGCGCTGCCTGCGGCCGAGTGGGAGGCCTTCTGCCGGGCCTGGGCGGAGAACCTCATCCAGCACGTGGACGGGGCGCTATACGTTTGCATGAGCACTAAGGAGTGGCCCTTGGTCTCCGGAGTCCTGGAGGAGGCCGGGGCGCACTGGTCAGACACCATCATCTGGCAGAAGGACCGCTTCGTCTTAGGCCGGGCCGACTACCAGCGAGCTTACGAGCCCATCTGGTACGGGTGGCGAGAAGGCGCTAAGCGACACTGGTGCGGCGACCGGGATCAGTCGGACGTATGGAAGGTGGCCCGGCCTTCGGCCTCAGAGGCCCACCCCACAATGAAGCCTCTGGCCCTCGTCGAGCGGGCGCTTGAGAACTCGTCTGAGCGAGACGACCTTGTCCTCGACCTCTTCCTGGGTTCGGGGAGCACCCTGATCGCCGCCGAGAGGACCGGCCGGATCTGCTACGGCACCGAGCTTGATGCACACTACGCTTCCATAGTGGTGGCCCGCTGGGAGGCCTTTACCGGGGAGCAGGCAGAGCGGATGAGAGGGCAAGGAGCCTAGCAGTGGCCCTTCGCAAGCAGAGGTAGGGAGGAGCATGGGTAGGGTGAAGCGCCGCCGGGTTTGCAGCCATATTCGGGAAGACGGCACGCGCTGCGGCGCGACGCCCCTGCGCGAAGCCGATGTTTGCTTCTGGCACTCACCGGAGCACGCCGAAGCAGCCAAGGAGGCGCGCCATCTTGGTGGCCTTCGCCGGCGAAAGGAAAGCACCCTGTCGGGCGCCTATGACTTCGGCGGCCTGGAGTCAGTCTCTGACATCCGCCGGCTGCTCGAGATTGCGGTGCTAGACACCCTCTCTCTGGAAAACTCGCTCTCTCGCTCACGCACCCTGGCCTATCTCGCTCAGACGGCGCTTAAGGCGCTTCAAGTGGGTGAACTTGAGGAACGGATTAAGACCCTTGAGCAGGCGACGACGAATCAGGCCGATAAGCTCAGGGTTCTCTTCGATGAGGAGGATGAGGTCATGGCGGATTTCGGAGAGGTCGCATGAAGGGAGAGAGAAGGCGCCTTGAGAAGATCACTTCCTCCCTCTCACCCCAGCAGGCGGCCCTTCTTTGGATGGAGGAGGCGCATTCTTTCGGGAGTCAGGTGCACTATGTGCGGTGGCTTTGCGAGCAGCCCGATGACGCCTACCCCCTTATCAAGATGCCGACCCAGGTGGCATTGGCCATTCGCGAGGCGGCAAAGGGCCGCCCGCCGGCGGAGGTAAATGAGCGGGTCCGCCTCGCGCAGCGGGACGTTCTCTTCCTCTACTTCCTCCACAAGACGGTGAACCAGCACGCCTTGCAGGAGCTTCCCCTGCTCAGGCTGCGGGCCAGCGCTCTCGGCGACCGGCTGCGGACCCTCTTTCAGCAGGAGGCTCTCGGCCGGGACATTGGTCACGCGATTCTATTGCTCGGCGGCTTTGAGCTTCCCAAAGGCGCCTTTCGGCACTTGAAGCGCTGGCAGCTCTACGACGCCGCCAAGGAGCGCTGCCGGGGAAAGCTCACGCTCCCCTTCGACCGAGAGCCCTTTGGCGAGAAGGTGAAGGGCTGGGCGGCTGATCTTGTGGAGCTTAGGCAGGAAGTCGGAGCGCTTGAGGCAGGGATCACTTCCCTCGCCAGCCGGTACCTCCAAGGTACTGAGCTGCTCTATCCCGACACGGCAGGATCGCTGTCGCTTCTTGGACAGGGCCTCCTCGGCTTGTGGGATGTGTCGGAGGCCCTTCGGGAACCTTTCAACGGCAGCAACCCTGAGTACATGGGAGATGCCGGAGCCGCGCCGGCTCCAGACGTCGATTTCTTCATCGACATGGCGAAGGCGGAGACTCTGGAGAAGCTGGGGGAGGAGCGGGCGGCGGAGGAGCTGGTGAGGGGTCACCTCAGGAAGCCGTCGGTGGAGCAGTGATGTGCGAGGATGAAGGAAGAGGGCCGACCACTATGAGGCGATTTGTGCGTGATGCTCCGGAATCGAGCGCACAATTGCGGTGTGAGCGTCTAGACTGGTCAAGTGTCGATGTGGAATGGAAGCGAAGGGAGGCGGCCTTGGGTACTACTGGCAGGGGGCGTTTCGAGGATTATGAGCCGGGTGGGGACTCAAGCGGGAGCCCAGGAGGCCGAGAGCGCGGAGAGGAACAACCGAGTGATCGTTGTCTCGAGGAACTCTTGATTGGTTTGGAAGAGGTCGCCCGCTGTCCCTACTACAACACTCATTCGGCGGTACCCTCAGCGGGCGAGAGGGTGACGCTCCAACCGCCCTTGGAACACGGGCGCCCAACTGTGCGAACTGCGGCCGGAGAGGCGCTTGGTTTCCTTCCGACTAGGCTGAATTACGTTGCCTCCGAGTGCTTCCACCGGGGAGTGACATATGAGGGTGAGGTGACGGACAGCGCTATGGCCCCCGTTCCCTCTGTCGGTGTAAGGCTTCGTCCGAATGTCTAACCAGATACTCCTTGTCGGTGATTGCATTCTTGACGTACATCCGGCCTGTGGCGGATGGCGGGTGCGTCTCGGGGGTGTCTTTCATTCAGCGCGCGCTTTTTCCGCACTAGGAGTTCCGTTTAGTCTCGCCGTCTTCGTCCCTCGCTGGCTGGAGGATGAGGCCAGAAGTACGGTCGAGCGCCTCGGAGGGAAGATCCACGAACTTGGCGAAGTCGTCGGAGCCCCAAACCTGCTGCTCGTCGGTGAAAGCACGGAGTTCGGGGACCAGTCCTATGACCTGCTGCTCCGGGGGGAGTACGGAGTGACCGCCAGACGAGAGATCGGGGAAGTGCTCGCAGAAGACGTCTTCGCGGATGTGCTCGTATACCCGGGCCGGTACGACCTTAGGGGTTGTCTTGATGCGCTGCGCGCCGTTGCACCCGCCCGGGTGCATATCGATATTGGTTACGATGTCGACGATTTGGAGCTGTTGAGCGCTCTCGGGTGTCCCTTCCGCACGGTGTTCATTTCTACATCCTCACCACTCTTTCGGCACGATTGGAGCAAGAACGTGGCTGCCGGGGCGGAGAGAATTGTGCCTGCCCTGGGGGAGCGTTTCGTGTTCAAGGAGTCTCGAGGCGGCTCGCGCGCCTATGTAGGACCACACTCGGATACTCATCTCGAGGCGCCTGCCCACCTAGCCAAGACTGTCCACTCGGTCGGAGTCGGCGATTGCTTTAATGCGTCGTTTCTCGCTTTCGAGCGACGCCATACAACTGAAAGGGCTTTGGCTTTGGCCTCGCACGTGGCAGCGGCTTATGCCGAGACATGGGACGACGAGCAGTTCGCAGGAAGAGCCGGAGACCTCTCCTCGATCCCTGCCCAGGATCTGCTTACGGTTCGTGGCACCCGTGTCCCCTGGGAAGAGCGCCCCCGGTTTCCGATCTACATCGCGGCACCTGATTTCCCTGGGATTAATCGGGCCCCTCTGGAAAACCTGGTGAGGGCTTTCGAATACCACAATTTCGCCCCTCACCGGCCCATCCTTGAGCACGGTCTGGCAAGTGAATGCGGAGACGAAGAGGAGCGGCGAAAACTCTTCGCGCAAGACATGGGGCTGTTGGACAGCTGCCCCGTTCTGGTCGCCATCCTCCTATACGATGACCCGGGAACTCTAATCGAAATCGGCATAGCGGGGGCGCAAGGAAAGCCAGTAATTGTCTTCGACCCGTATGGTATTGCCCGGAACTTGGTCTTAGAGCACGTGCCGCAACTAATTAGTCGAGAACCGTCAGAGGTGGTGAGCGCCGTGTTCGATGCGGTGAGCACCCTTCTGGCCTCAGAAAGGATTTAGTGTGGACGCGGTTCTGCTAGCCTCGGGAGGCATGGATTCGTCCGTGCTGGCTTACTCCCTCCGGGACCGAGGGGAATCTTTCCTACCCCTCTTTGTCGACTATGGTCAGCATGGCCGGGACGAAGAGCTCCGAACCCTCCGGGAAGTGCTTCCGGAGGAGGTTGTCGCGTCCTTGAAGACTATTTCTATCGCCGATGTGTATGGCGAATCATCTTCGTACCTCGTGCGGGAGCCAGATTTGTGGAGGGATGAGGTGAAGGCGGAGGACCTCTATCTGCCCTACAGGAATCTAGTACTACTTTCAGTCGGCGCGGCTTGGGCACAGTCGATAGGAGCAACGACACTCTACGCGGGGTTCATAAACAGCAACCACGCACAAGAGATTGACGCGACCACCGAATTCCTGGATCGGCTGGCCACTGTATTCGAGGACTACGGAGGAGTTCGGGTGCAAACCCCTTTCCGACACATGTCGAAGGGCGAAGTGGCGAGACTGGGGATAAGACTTGGTGTGCCGCTGGGCCGCACGTTCTCCTGTCAAGCGAATAGCGTGACTCACTGCGGAGCATGCCCCAATTGCGTCGAGCGTTTGGCGGCCCTGGAGGACGTGGCGTGACGGCGTCCGCCGATGTCATGAACGCAGCCTCGGAGGCGGCAAAGCACTTGAGCAAGCTTCCGGGGTTCTCGGTTTCCCGAGTCGAACCTCCGACGCATCACGTTGGCGCCGTTTTGACTGACTCGGTGCTTCAGGCCGGGCTCAATTACCGTTGGGTCGTGCTACCACGCGTAGAACGAGTGAAGAGGCTCTTTCCCGAAGCCGGGGTGGTGTCGGCATTCCGCCTGGTGCTCGACCGAGTAGGCCCAAATGAGGTTCTAGAATGGAGTCATCCCGAGAAGCCGCGCAGGTTGCGGTCACTGACCGACCTGCTCGGCGAAGAGGGTGTAGAAACAACCTCCGACATATTGGCATGGATTGAAACCGAGGAAGGACGTAACCGCCTTCTGGCTGTGCGGGGTATCGGACCAAAGACCGTGGATTACCTGGGTATCCTCGTCGGAGGAGAGCGAGTAGCAGTGGACAGGCATCTGATCCGCTTCCTGGAGACGATAGGCATCGCATTCGAGGGCTATCAGCTGACGAGGAAGGTGGTGGTGGAGGCGTCGCGGCTCCTCAACGTCCGACCACAAGACCTCGATCACGCCATCTGGAACTACATGTCGAAGGTGGACCGATCCGGAAGGGTTGCTGACTGCCAGGACGGTCCACTCTCCACATCTCAGGGACTCGGGCCTTGGCCAGCGCGGTAAGAGGTGACCGGGCGGGACGAATGTGAATTAGCTGCGGTCACTACGCACTCAGCGACTCATGGTGCCAGTATCATAACTAACTGCCGGATCGCGGACCCCACGCTGGGACCACTATGACCGAATAGTGTTAGCTTTTGCCGATGACCGGATGCCAAAGCCGGTCAGGCTGCCGCATGTCCATGGAAGACCGCCCGCGTTGCGTCAGGTCTCAGGTAGCGCCGCCAGGAGTGGCGGAGGGCTTAGGATCGGTTGGCCTGTAGTAGGATATCGGGCGTTCACCGTGACCCTGTCTCGGCCCAGAGGGGGCTATGTCCGGCTTGAAATCCTGTGTTGACGGGTATAGGCTGCAACCAGCACACCCGCCAAGCCTCTGCTCTGCATGCTCAATTCTGGCGGGTTTTCCCTTTCCTGGGGTCCTTCCATGAAGTATGAAAAGCCCGCTCTTACATTTGACGCTCAGGCAGATCAACTGCTTGAGCGCGGCTTGGTGGCGGACCGTGATCAGCTTGTGGAGCGGCTCAAGTGCGTCAGCTATTATCGCCTGAGCGGCTATTGGTACCCCTTCCGTCTGGATGATGACACTTTTCGCGAAGGCACCACCTTCGAGTTAATATGGCGTCGTTACGTCTTTGACCGGCAGCTCCGCCTGTTGTCCCTCGATGCGATAGAGCGATTCGAGGTAGCGGTGCGAACGGATTTGACCTATGTGCTATCGCACTCCCAGGGCGCATTTGGCTATTCTGACCAGGCTAATCTACCGAATCTCGATGGCCGTAGATACGCTGAGTTGATTGAGCGATTGCGTAATGATTGTCGCCTTAGCAAGGAGCCGTTCATCCGCCACTTCAGGGACAAGTACGGATCGGACCACGGCTTGGCTCCCTACTGGATGGTGACCGAGCTCATGACTTTCGGAACGCTTCTAACTCTGTTCAAGGGAGCGCCAAAGAATATCAAGCGTGAGATTGCAAGCCGATATTCCGTCAGTGACGTGGTGCTGGAGTCGTGGCTCGGATCACTCAATGTTATTCGAAACGTCTGTGCGCATCATGGGCGGTTATGGAATAGAGAATTAGGTTTCAAGCCAAAGATTCCCAACAAGGATTATCGCTGGCATGATCCTGTCGAGATACCGGACAATAGGATATTTGGAATACTCACGTTGTTGAAGTACCTACTCAATGAGCTGGCACCTCAGAGCAGGTGGCCCCAGCGTCTTGCAGCGCTTCTAAGCCACTATCCCGACATTCCTTTGCCTTCAATGGGTTACCCGAGCGAGTGGGAGAGCTGTCCGATATGGAGGGTTGGCGCCTCTGCGACGGAAAAATCTTCCTCCAGCTAAAGGTGGTCCACTGGGATGCCCACAGCCTCCGCGACCCGTAACCACCCTGAGTCCTCTTGCCCTTCAAGTCGACGGAGGTACGTCGTCGTCACTGCCAGCGAGGAGTGATCCAGAAAGTGAGAAACCTCTTCGATTGACTGCCCTGCGTCCCGCCGCAATTTGGCTGCTGAGTGGCGGAAGATGTGGACTCCGGCGCGGGGAAGGCCGGCTTTTCGGAGGTAGCCCTGAAGGGAGGCGTAGAAAGTGGAGGACCTGACCGCTGTACCAGCCGCTGTCGGCCATAGCGACTCTTCCGGGGTCATCTCCCCCAGTTCACGCCCGAACGCGCGTAGAGCGGCCCTGATGGCCTCGTAGGCCGGTCGTGGCAGCTCTCGCCGTCCCCTCTTCCCGCCCTTGCCCCGGTACTGGTAGTAGGGCACCCCGTTCTCGAGACTGAGATCGCCGACCGTCAGTCGAAACACCTCCTCGCGCCGGCGGCCGGTTAGCACGAGAAACAGGATGAGCGCCCGATTGCGCAGTCCGACAGGGGTGTTGGGGAGGATGGTAAGCAGCGAGCGCACCTCCTTGGCGGACAGTCCCCGTGGCGGCGAATGGACTATCTTCGGCCGCTCAAGCCGGTCGCACGGGTTGGTGCTGACGATCTCCATCCGAATGAGGAAACGAAAGAAGGAAGAAACGCAGGCAATCCGCGCGCCAGTAGTGGTGGGGGAGGGGTCTTTGCCCGAGGCGCCGGGGGAGTGGGCCCAGACAAAGACGTCTTGGCTGGTCACTTCATCCGGGGTCTTGCCGACCCTCCCGAAGAAGGCTTGCAGCATACGCGAGTACCCGTCTACAGTGCGACGGGACCCCGAGCGTCGCTCCTTCTCGACCAGGAAGGCGACAAGGGCACGCTCCCAGCCGGCCAGGTCTTCGGCGGGGTAGGTGAGGGTTGTCGTCCGCATGAGTGCTCCTTTCTTTGAGGGAGCACCATGTTCGCTCTGAACCGCCGGAAGTCAACGATGGCCGCCTGCGGGGCGGAGTTGGTGGAAGGGCGCCGCACTAACGGGCCATAGTACTAGGGTCATATTCAGGCCCGACAATGAGCCAGCTACAGCTACTCCCAAGTTCGGGAGGTAGCGATTCCGTCCGGCAGAGGCCTCAAAGGGACGGTGAGACGCCCTGATCGCTGCCCCCCCCTTTTTCCTTGCCGCCTTCGCTTAAAGTTGTTCGGCCGATGCGACCAATGGGCGGATAGACCCGCGGGAGCATCAGCATAGTTGGGAAGCTACCGTCCGAGCATTTCCATGATCCTGTCCGCAACTACCCTGCGTACGGCTGCGTAGCCCCGCCTTCAATAGAAGCTGGGCCTCAGGTGTTAGGCTTGGATGGTGGAATAGCCTCGGTAGGTGGAGCCGCACCACTGCTCGCAGTCGCCAAAGCGCAAAGGGCTAAATGGATGAGGCAGCGTTCGAGCAGTCTGTAGCGCAAAGCTAGTTAGTGGATAGGGAGTCGCGTAGTGCCGGGATCATGGTCCACATCCAGCTTCGACACCCTGCGCTCATGGGATGGCTCCCAAGCCCGAGCGTTCGAGGAACTGTCCTATCAGTTGCTCAAGTCGTACGTTCCATCCGGATCGCGTGCAATTCGGACCGGCAATCCTGATGGCGGGGTCGAATGGTACGCGAATCTGAGCGACGGCACTGAGTGGGGCTGGCAGGCCAAACACGTCCACGGCGTCGACGCACTCCTTACTGCGATGGCTTCGAGTGTGCGGCGTGTTGTGCAGGATCGCCCGAAGCTGGTCAAGCTGACCTTCGTCATCTCCTGGAACCTGGCCACATCGACGCGCGGCGGCGCTCGTCTCTCACAGAGACAGAAGTTTGAGAACAAGGTCGCCTCGTGGAAGTCGATAATCTCCGGTGCGAAAGAAATCGAGTTCGATCTCATCCAAGAGAGTGACCTCCTTGCGATTCTCGCGCAACCTGAGCATCGTGGTAGAGCCTGGTTCTGGTGGGCTGCACCGGCACTCGGCACCGACTGGCTGGTCCATCGCTATACAGAGCAGTCAGACGCCGCGGGAGAGAAGTATCGACCGGACCTCCAAGTCGACCTTCCGATAGAAGATGACCTCAAGGCACTCGGGGCGTCCAACTCGGTGGTCTCGGAGTTCGAGGATCTGCGATGGAAGCTGGCTGCTGCTGGCCAAGAGATGCGACTAACGCCGACAGGGCCAGCGGACCTCGTCAAGCTCCATCAAGCTTTGGCTAAGTCTGCCGAGCAGCTGATCACCACGTGTTCGGAGGCCGTCTTCTGCCCAGGTAGCGATCTGGCTGCCCTCGTTCCTTTGAAGGCGGCTCTCGGCAAGTTCCTCAGAGACACAAACGCCGCGGAACGGCGCGAGTTCGACCTGGATCGCGATTGGCACCAGCGGCCGCCCGGCGACCCCAACAAAGAGAACGAAAAGCCTTTGACCGAAGCACGGGGCTACTCGGTCCGGCAGCTCCGGAATGCGGCTTCCGAGCTCGATACGTGGCTCAAGTCGTCTGTCGGGCGAGCGCTCCAAGAGCGAAAGTACTTCCTTGTTGGCCCTGCCGGTTCCGGCAAGACCCATCTGTTCCTTGACGGGGTGCGACGAGCGCTAGTCGAAGGGCGTCCAGCTGTTGTGTTGTTCGGAGCGAGGTTCGGCCGCGGCGACCTTTGGGCGAGTATTTGCGACCAACTCGGACTTGAGCCGGTCGGTGCTGATGTCTTGCTGGGGGCGATGGACGCAGCTGGCGAAGCAGCCGCCAAGGAGGGCCAACACTTCGTCCTGTTGATCGATGCATTGAATGAGACAGTGCCTCCTCACTTCTGGGTAGACCATCTGCCTGTTCTGCGTGCAGCCATTGCACGTTGGCCCCATGTCGCGTTGGCCGTGTCGTGCCGCGACACTTACTTGAGCGTCGTTGACGAGGACAAGGAGCGCTCCCACTACGTGACCCGTGAACACCCCGGCTTCGCTGGGCGTGAGGTGGAAGCAACGCAGAAGTACTTCGACCATTATGGCCTTGAAACACCACGAATACCGCTACTTGTGCCGGAGTTCAGCTTGCCGCTGTTCCTTCGGCTGTACTGCGAGGGTCTACGTGATTCCGGGAAGGCGGAGGCTGCAGTCGGGCATGAGGGGCGAGTTCGGATTTTCGATCGCTACCTAGATGCAAAGCTGAGCCGTGTAGCGCGCCGCCTGAGACCGGCTGCCGCAACGGGCTACGAGCTTGAGCGCGCCAAATCGCGTGCTTCCAAGGTCGTGGATGCGCTGCTCGACGAGTTTACTACGACGGGGCGAGAAGGAGTTCGATCCGAACGGGCCGAGGAGCTCGCCACCAGGGCGATGAGTGGATTGTCGGCCGATGCCGCGATCGTTTTGGGCGCGCTGCAGAGCGAAGGGGTCTTAACGCGCGAGCTGCTCTATTTTGGCGACGATCCATTGCAGGACGGGTTCCGGATCGTCTTCCAGACTTTTGCCGATTATTTGATCCTGCGGCGGCGTCTCGAATCGGTGGCTGAACCCATGACAGATGCCGACCTCCGTCAGTGGCTTCTGGAGGACTGCAGCTGGGGGATTGTTGAGGCAGCGGCCGTCTCGCTCCCCGAACTCTATGGCGTTGAGCTTCCGGACTTCCTTGGCATCAGCCCATCTTCAATGGAGTGGGCGGAGAGCGATGACGTTCAAGGGCGGCGTCGTGCGGGTCGCGCGCGGAATGTCTTTCGGTCGGTTATCGAAACGTTGCCTTACAGAGACGCCGAGGCGGTCACTGAAAGAACCGTCAAGCTCTTAAACCAGAGCCTGGGAGTGGTTTCGTCTAATGAGCTGTTTCGAACGATGTTCCTGATCGCGCCTCAGCCCGCCAACCTTCTGAACGCCGATACGCTCCATCGCTCCCTACTGCAGTTCAAGATGCCCCGGCGGGACGCCTTCTTCGGCTTCGCGACCTACCACGAGATTTCCGATGAATCGAGCCCGGCCGCAGTCTTGGCTCGATGGGCTGCTCATGGTCCCTACCCCACATACGACTCTGACGTCGTCGAGCTGTCATGCATACCGCTTGCGTGGCTGCTGTCGTCACCCAACCGATTTATGCGCGATTGGGCCACGAAGGCCCTGGTCCAGCTTCTCCGAGGCCATCTCGACGTTGCGCGTCGCCTGCTCGACCGGTTTTGGGAGGTCGACGACCCATATGTAGTCCAGCGCATCATCGTGATCGCCTACGGCGCTCTCATGTGGAGCGACCCGGCTGACCGCGAATCCGCAAAGAAGCTGGCTGCGAGATTATGGAAGCTTGTTTTCACTCAGCATATTCGACCTGACGAACTGATGTTGGACGCAGCGAGGGGCGCGGTGGAGTGGGGCGTGATCCACAATCTCCTCCCGAAGAAGGCTCTCCTGGATATCAAGCGGCCCTACGGCTTCGCTGCGCCAAGCGCCCCGCCGACTGAGGCGACGCTCAAGAAGAAGTATGGCTTCAAAGAGAAGCAGCCAGACAGGGAGAGTTACAGCACCATCCTCTTCTCAGTTACGGGAATGGGAGATTTTGGTCGCTACGTGGTGGAGTCGGGCGTTCACAATTTTTCTCGCTACCGCTACGGCGAGGAGTTCCCGGAGGAGGAGAAGTGGCCGGAGCCGCGTTTCGTCAAGAGCCGTTGGCGCGCTTTGGAGAAGACGCTCAGCGGCGCCCAACGTGAAGGCCTGGAGAAGTTGTTGGAGGAGGCCGGGGAGTCCGAACCGCTTGGGGGCGTGCATCTCATTAAATCGGATTTCTGGTCATCTCTGAGCGAGGAGCAACACGAGTTGCTGCGCTCGGTATGGAAGCAGCCAAGCGTGCGGCGTCGGCCAACCGACGGGTATCCGGCGGATCGAGCGCAACGTTGGGTATTTAGGCGGACCCTGTCCCTGGGCTGGACGCCTGAGTTGTTCGGCGCTGAAGACCGCATCATTGGTTACTCTCGAGACGGGCGTGGAGCGCACAAAGCTGAGCGGTGGGGGAAGAAGTACCAGTGGATGGCGTACCACGAACTGTTGGCTCGTGTCGCCGACAACTTCCGGCCTGCCCGGCATTGGGGCGATTCCGAGCGATACGAAGGACTCCATCAGATAATGGGAGAGCGGGAGATCGACCCGAGTCTGCCGCCGGTGGAGTACCGTGAGTTAGTTGAACGCGGGGCCGAAGGAAGCGCAACTTGGCGGCCCGCTCCCATCCGGATAGTCGATTGGCCTCCAGATCGAATCGACTTCGAGAAGTTTCGCGGGAGCATAGACCGCTTCCTCGCAGACAGGGCGTCCCAACCCACGCTCGACCGCGTGATTTTTTTGACAGATTCGGAAGGCGAGACATGGCTTTTGCTCGATGCTTTCCTCTCGGGGGGAGATCCAGCAGCGGATAAGACCTGGCTTGGTTTGCATCAGTATTTCGCACTCGACAGTTGGCTTGCGCCACGCGATCAGGCTGCGATGTTGCTACCCCACCTTCCGCAACTCCGACGCTCCAACTCGTGGGATCTTGTCGATGATCACGGCCACGTGGGCTGCTGTTATGCTGGCGAGATTGGATGGACTCCTCACGCCTGTTATCACCAACACGCCGAGCTGAGGACAATCGAAGCCGGCGATCAGCAGTGCTGCGAGCTAGTGCCCGCAGTTGAGACGGTTACCTGGGAGGGGGGCCTGCTCGACTGTTCTATTGGCGGTTCGGTGTCTGCAGCTATGCCGTCGACCTTCGTTCAGGCCAGGGCAAAGCTTACCCCGGACCAGCAAGGCCCATCGTGGCGTGACCCTGCTGGTGTCGTCACCTTCACCAACTATGGCGACGAGTCTTTCGGTCGCCGGAAGGCACTGCTGGTGCGAGGCAGCTGGCTCTGTGGTTTCCTTGGTAGGAACGACCTTGAGCTGCTGGTCGCGAGTTGGTGTCAACGCCGCCTGCTTGACGGAGGTCACCGGCAGCGCCATCCGTACGAGGACGTCTACGCCGCGGCGCGGATCGATGCTGATCTCAACATTTCAGTCGCCGACCAGGTGCGCGAACCTCGGTGATCTGGGAACTGGCCCCGAGGGCGGTAGGAAGTTCGGCAGTTGAACGACGAGCGCAAGAACCTTTGCGTCTCTTAGGGAAGACTCCCGGATAGTTTTGGCCCAGCTTGGTGTGGCTACCAGCTTCTGGCGGATGGCAGGTCGGCCTGCAGCCGATCCGCCGATGATATCCATTGGCGGGCAGACAGCCTCCTCAGTTAAAGCCACCACATCCACGGCCGTCCGTAGAGCCGCGGCATGCTGGACCATTTTGACCGACGGCGCTAACACCGAGCCGATCCGGAGATGCGAGGTTGCACTTTCCCGCCCAAATGGGCCGGCCGGCACGCGACCAGGCTTCGTACCACCATGACCTGATAGTGCGAACTTGGAGCCGGCCACGGACCGCTCGTGCATGTGCTGTTGATCGCCGCTCTTGCGGCCGATGCGCAGTAGAGGTCTGGACTTTGGTGCGTTGCTGACGGGCCGGCCGCTTGACCGGCTGCATCGAGGTAGATACAGTCCCGGTGTTCCGCGGCCACAATGGCGAGCGCGTGAGAACCTGCATTCGTTCGGGTTTTCCGCCACAGGAACCGGCGCACGTCACGCCCCTCGTCCAGACGGGAGTGGCCCCGGCGTCACATGCCGCGCAGTGTTGCGTTGAAATCGTGCTGCGGAAACGACATTCTCGGGGCGTATGCGTCCCCAAACCGGAATCCCGAAGGGGAACACATGATCACCGGCGAACTCAAGTCCAAAGTCGACCGCATCTGGGACACCATGTGGTCGGGCGGTATCTCCAACCCTCTTTCCGTCATCGAGCAGCTAACCTACCTGCTTTTCATCAAGCGCCTAGACGAGCTCCAGACGCTGAAGGAGCGCAAGGCAGCCCGCACCGGCGAGTCCATCGAGGAGCCCGTCTTCACCGCCGATCTGGACCACCTCCGGTGGTCGCGCTTCAAAGAGACGGCTCCCGAGAAGATCTTTGAGACGGTGCGCGACGGAGTGTTTCCCTTCATCAAGAGCCTCGGGCAGAGAGGGGAGGCCGACGGCGAGGGGGACTCGACCTACACGCACCACATGAAAGACGCCCTTTTCATGATGCCCACTGCCCGGGTGTTGGCGAATGTGGTCGATCAGCTCGACGGCATCGACATGGCGGACAGCGACACCAAGGGCGATCTCTACGAGTACATGCTCGGCAAGATCGCCACTGCCGGGCAGAACGGGCAGTTCCGCACCCCGCGTCACATCATCAAGCTGATGGTGGACATGACCGCGCCTACGCCCAACGACGTGATCTGCGATCCCGCCTGCGGCACGGCGGGGTTCCTGATCGCCGCCTCGGAGTACCTGGTAGAACACCATAGCGACGCCATCTACAAAGACCCCGCCGCCCGCCGTCGCTTCAACGAGGGCACCTTCCACGGCTACGACTTCGACAACACCATGCTCCGTATCGGCAGCATGAACATGTTGCTCCACGGCGTGGAGAATCCGGATATCCGCTACAAAGACTCCCTGGCCCAGACCGACGACGATGATGCGGAGAAGTACTCCCTCATCCTCGCCAATCCACCCTTTGCCGGCAGCCTCGACTATGAGTCCACCGCGAAGGACCTGCAGCAGATCGTCAAGACTAAGAAGACTGAGTTGCTCTTCCTCGCCCTCTTTCTCCGCCTGCTCCAGACCGGCGGCCGCGCCGCGGTCATCGTGCCCGACGGCGTGCTCTTCGGATCGAGCAAGGCACATAAGAACCTGCGCAAGATCCTTGTCGAGGACCAGAAGCTCGACGCCATCATCTCCATGCCCTCGGGCGTCTTCAAACCCTACGCGGGAGTCTCCACAGCCATACTGCTCTTCACCAAGACCAACTCGGGTGGCACAGATGACGTCTGGTTCTACGACATGCAGGCCGACGGCTTCTCCCTCGATGACAAGCGCACCCCGCAGCCGGAGAAGAGCGACCTCCCCGACATACTCGCCCGCTGGCAGAAGCGCGACGCCGAGGCTGGGCGGGCGCGGACGGACCAGAGCTTCCTCGTGTCTAAGGCCGAGATCGCGAGCAACGACTACGACCTCTCCATCAACCGCTACAAGGAAGTGGAGTACGAGGCGGTCGAGTACGACCCGCCGAAGGCAATCCTGGAGCGGCTGGCTGAACTGGAGGAGGAGATCGCGAACAGGCGTATGGATTTGGAGCGGATGCTGGGATGAGGACGGTCCCTCTTCAGCAGATCTGCGGGATACAGATCGGCAGAACACCATCGCGGTCAGTTCCTGAGTATTGGGGTGGGGACCTTCCGTGGGTCACCATCCGTGACTTTGCCGGCGGACGCATCGTTGAGACGACCACAGAGCGAATCACAGAGGTCGGTGCGAAGAAGAGTGGCTCGAAACTCATTCCGCGCGGAACCCTACTCTTAAGCTTCAAACTTTCGCTCGGCAAAAGGGCCTACGCAGGCTGTGACCTATTCACAAACGAAGCGATTGCCGCGCTTCAAGTTCGCGACCAGGAGGTGGCTGATCGAGATTACCTGTACTGGGCACTCGGCTCAATCGACTATGATCGTCTCGTAGACCGAGCAGCAAAGGGTAAGACGCTCAACAAGGCAAAGCTAAAGATCCTCCAAATCCCCCTCCCGCCCCTGGCCGAGCAGAAGCGGATCGCGGGGATTCTGGATGCTGCGGATGCCTTGCGGGCCAAACGCCGTGAGTCCCTCGCCCAGCTCGACACTCTCCTCCAATCCGTCTTCCTTGACATGTTCGGCGACCCTGTGACCAATCCGATGGGGTGGGAGATGAAGTATCTCCCAGATTTGGTGTCCGAACAGCGGCACTCTCTCAAGCGAGGTCCATTTGGTGGAGCTCTGAAGAAGGAGATCTTTGTTCAGGAAGGCTTCAAGGTCTACGAGCAGAAGAATGTGATCTACGATGACTTCGATACCGGTTCGTACTTCATCAAGAAGCCGGACTACGAGCGATTGGCTGCTTTCCAGGTCAAACCCAACGATCTACTCATTAGTTGCTCTGGGACGATTGGGCGTATTGCCACTGTGCCGGTGGAAGCAGCGCCAGGTGTGATGAATCAGGCCCTGCTCAAGATCGATCTAGACGAAGCTCGAACGCTCAACTCGTTCTTCGTTGCTCTCTGGAGAAGCCAGCCGTTCGCGCGCCAAGTGCTTGGGATGACCCATGGCACTGGGATGAAGAACATGAAGTCGATGAACGAGCTGAAGGGCATCAGATTTCCGATCCCCCCCTTGGATCGCCAACACCGCTTCGCCGCCATCGCCGAATCCGTCGAACACCAGAAGACCAACCAGCGTGCCCACCTCGCCGAACTGGACACCCTCTTCGCCTCGCTGCAATCTCGCGCCTTCCGCGGGGAACTCTAGGCTCCGTGGATGTCTCCGCGAATTTCGCGTTCCTGGACCAGGAGTTCCCGTCCGTGGCGGAGAGCGCGAGCTTTGCCGAGCAGCACGTCTGCGGCGACCCGCGGGCCTCCTGCTTCCGCTCCCGATATGCGCTTGAGAGGCTGCTCGCCGGCGTATACAAGCGCGACAAGACCTTGAAGCCACCGGCGACTACAAGCCTGGACGCCTACCTTCACGAACCCGCCTTCCGCGAACTCGTGCCCGAAGCCGTCTGGCAGAAGGCTGAGTACGTGAGGCGGGCGGGGAACGTGGCCGTACACGGGAAAAAGCAGCCTACGCCCGAAGTAGCCATGGATATCCTGCGAGAGCTCTACCACGTCCTCTACTGGGCGGGCCGCACCTACCTGCGCGAGGGGGCGGAGAACCTGCAGGGCAAGACCTTCGACGAATCCCTTGTCCCGAAGGTTGATCCGGTGGGTACGCCGGCCAGCGCCGAGGCGCTAGAAACCCTCAAGACCCAGCTGGATGCCGCCCAGGCCGGGCGCAAGGAAATCGAGAGTGAACTTGAGGAGTTGCGGGAGCGGTTCGCGGCCATCAAGGCGGAGAACGAGGCCGTCCCCGAGACCCACGACTGGAACGAGGAGAAGACTCGTAGGCTTCTCATCGACCTGGCCCTGCAGCGCGCGGGCTGGTCGCTGGGTGGGGCGCAGGACCGGGAATACGAAGTCACGGGCATGCCCACCAACAAGGGCATCGGCTACGCCGACTACGTCCTGTGGGGCGACGACGGCAAGCCCCTGGCGGTGGTGGAGGCGAAGAAGACCAGCGTCGATCCGGATGCCGGCCGGCAACAGGCGAAGCTCTACGCCGACTGCCTGGAGAAGATGCACGGCCAGCGCCCGATCATCTTCTACACCAACGGCTACAAGACCCGCCTCTGGGACGACCTCTTCTATCCGCCCCGCGAAGTCGCCGGGTTCTACAAGAAGGAGGAGCTGGCAGCCCTGATCCTGCGCCGTTCTCAACGAGAGGCGTTGGATGTGGCCCGGGTGAAGGACGCGATCGCTGATCGCTACTACCAGAAGCGGGCCATCGGCAGCATCGGGGAGCAGTTCGCACACGGACGGCGCAAGGCACTCCTCGTGATGGCCACCGGCACCGGCAAGACCCGCACGGCGATCGCCCTGGTGGACCTGCTGCAGCGGGCGGGCTGGGTGAAGAGGGCGCTATTTCTGGCCGACCGTAATGCCTTGGTCAATCAGGCGGTGGCCGCGTTCAAGCAGCTCCTGCCCGAGTCAAGCCCCGTAAACCTGGTGACGGAGAAGGACACCGCGGGCCGGGTCTATGTCTCCACCTATCCGACGATTATGGGATTGATCGACGAGACCAAGGGAGGCGAGGCCCGCTTCGGCGTCGGGCATTTCGACCTCGTGATCATCGATGAGGCTCACCGCTCGGTTTATCAGAAGTACGGCGCCATCTTCCGCTACTTCGACTCCCTTCTGGTCGGCCTGACTGCGACCCCGCGTGAACAGGTCGACTGGAACACCTACGCGCTCTTCGACCTGGAGCCGGGCGTCCCGACCGACGCCTACGAGCTCGAGACCGCGGTGGCTGACGGCTTCCTAGTGCCCCCGCGCGCGCAGCAGGTTGACCTGAAGTTCCCGCGGGAGGGGATTGACTACGATTCGCTCAGCGACGAGGAGAAGGAGCAGTGGGAGAGCCTCGACTGGGGCGACGACGTGGAGCCGGGCGCCCTTCCGGACAGGGTTAACGCCTCCGCTATCAACAGCTGGCTCTTCAACAAGGACACGGTCGACAAGGTGCTCCAATACTTGATGGAACATGGGCACAAGGTCGAAGGTGGCGACCGCTTGGCCATGACCATCCTCTTCGCCCGCAACCACGAGCACGCAAAGTTCATCGAGGAGCGCTTCAATCACCACTACCCCCAGCACAAAGGGCACTTCGCGCGGATCATCGACCACTACGCCAAGTATCCGCAGAGCCTCCTCGACGACTTCTCGCAGAAGGACAAGATGCCGCACTTGGCCATCTCGGTGGACATGCTCGACACCGGCATCGACATTCCCGAGGTGGCGAACCTGGTCTTCTTCAAGCCGGTCTACTCGAAGATCAAGTTCTGGCAGATGATCGGGCGCGGCACGAGGCTCTGCCCGGAGCTCTTCGGGCCAGAGGATGACAAGCAGGACTTCCGTGTCTTCGACTTCTGCTTCAACTTCGACTTCTTCCGCGAGAATCCCGACGGCATCGAGGCGGGTGGGGTCGTTCCGCTTGGCTCTAGGCTCTTTCGCGCTCGCGTGCAGTTGCTTGGCCATGTGCAAGCGACGCCGGCCCTGGACCCGGATACCGCGCTCGCGGGGTTACTCTCCGCGGGACTCCACGCGGAAGTGGCGGGAATGAACCGGGAGAACTTCATCGTGAGGATGCATCTGGAGGCGGTAGATCGCTTCCGGGAGCGCACAGCCTGGGACCACCTAGGCGACCGAGACCGTGAGGTGCTGCAACGGGAGGTCGCTGGGCTTCCCAGCGAGATCGAGACGGATGACATCGAGTCACGGGTGTTCGACCTCACCGCTCTGCGCATGCAACTGGCCCTTGCCGAAGGCGATGAGGCCGTCTTCGAGAGTCACCGGCGGCGGATGGTCGAGATCGCCATGCTGCTCGAGGAGAAGGATGCGATCCCTGCGGTCAAGACCCAGCTCGCGTACCTCGCCTCCATGCAGGAGAGCGGCTTCTGGGAGGGGATTGACCTTAACAGTCTTGAGGAGCTGCGCCTGCGGCTCCGTGGACTCATTCCCTTCATAGACAAGCGGAAGCGCAAAATCGTTTTCACCGACTTCCAGGACGAGGTCATGGCGGTCAGGGCGGATGCGGACTTGGCCATGCCCAAGATGACGGGAGCCGAGTACGAGAAGAAGGTCAAGAGCTACCTCAGCAGCCATCTCGACCACCTGGTGGTACACCGCCTTCGGACCAACCAGCCGCTCACCCCCACCGACCTGAAGGGACTGGAAACGACCTTGGTAGAAATCGGTGAGAAGGACGGCGCGATGCTCCTCTCCGGATTGCTGGCCCGCAGCGAGGCGCCCTCACTCGCCCACTTCGTCCGCAGCCTGGTGGGCTTGGACCGCTCCGCCGCGCAATCGGCGTTCGCGACGTTCCTGAACGATCAAAGCTTGACCCCGCCACAGATTCGTTTCGTCGAGATGGTGATCGAACAACTCACTGCCCGAGGTGTCATGGACGCGTCGGCGCTCTACGAGCCTCCCTTCAGCCATGTGCACGTCGGGGGGCCGGACGCGCTCTTCGATGGCAAGGAGAACGTGATCGACGGCATCTTCGAGACGTTGAAGGAATTTGATTCTGGGTTGATCGAGGGGGTGGGTTGAAGGCGGACGGAGTTGGGAGTCTGACTTCGATTGAATTCCTACGAGCACCATTCTGTAAGAGCACCATTCTATATCAGTGTGATTATCTGATACTGGCCGCTGAATCAATCAGAGTGCCTACTGATAGGAGAAGTGTTCTCTGGGGTCGGAAATAGCAGAAATCGAGTGGTTTACTCTCCAGGGTCTTTCTTTGAGGAAGGGTAACAAACGAGGGTTCAAGGACACGAGTTAGCCGTTGACGAAGGCAGGGTCTGCTGGTTATGATTCCCTGCGAAGATCCCCTCGAGCTGGCATTGATCGAACGCCTTTTTTCCGAAGTGAAGGCTGTCTTCGCTGTACGTTAACTTAAGACCCATAGTGTTTACCAACTTGAGGGACTGAGAGTGACTCAAGTGAAGGGTGGACGGAAGACGGTATCCTTAACTTTGACGACGGACGTGATAATTGTCGACGCTGATTCGGTTGATCGCGTTCAAAAGGAACGCAAGCGGCAACGTCATAAAAGGCACGAAGGCTGAGCGAATAGCCGAACACAAGGCTATGATTGACGCCGTTGCTCCTAAGATACCTCGTTCTCCCGTTCTGGGACTCTGCTTGCAAGCTATTCGCGCTCCGTTTCAGATCCGGCTAACGAACCTGGTTCATCTATACGAGGTTAGAGACGGGCTCGTCGACCCCTTCGGAGGTGGATTTCAAGCTCGACGGCGCTGGGCATCAGCCAGAAGGAGTGGAAACTGGTGGGGCGGTTAGCAAACCGAGAACCTATCGAAGAGGGCCGCCACCGAGGTCGGAATCCCATGGGCCGGTCGGAAAGCGACCCCAAGCGGGCTCCGGAAGGTCCGGGAGACTGTCCGGGAATGCATAATTGCGCTTCGCAAAGCTGGTCTAGGTCGAACGCCAGCCATGGTGGGTAGGGGCAAGCGATTGTTGATCCGGCGTTGGGGTAGCCGCGCTCGCACTGATACTTTCGCTGGGTGTCAACGCCGGTCGAAATCTGAACACTATTCGCCGGGTGGGTTCTAGACTTCGTCGCAACACTCTCACGGTCGGAGGTTGCGAATGGGACGGCGGGGACGTAAGCGGCGGCTGGCGCTCGAGGATGAGTTCTGGGGGTTGATCAGGTCAGGAGTGGGCACGGCCGAGGCCTGCCGGCGTGCAGGGGTACCTCGGCCCACGGCGTATCGCTGGCGTAGAGAGCGGGGAGGTCTGCCACCCGCTCGCCTCTCGCGTGAGGTGAGCGGCCGCTATCTGTCCTTACTCGAGAGGGAACGGATCGCCGTTCTTCGCCGCATGGGCCTGGGGGTGCGCGCCATCGCCCGAGAGTTGGGTCGCCACCCCTCGACGGTGTCACGAGAGCTCAAGCGCAATACCCGCAGGCACGACGGCGGCGCCTACGACGCCGTTCTTGCCCACGCCCGTGCCCAGGAGCAGGCCAGCCGCGAGAAGACGCCCATCCTGGTGAAGGACCCCGAGCTCAGAGCCGTCGTGCAGGAGAAGCTCGAGGTGGAATGGAGCCCGGAGCAGATCGCTGGCTGGCTGCGTCTCACCTATCCCGAGCGCACGGCGTGGCATCTCTGCCACGAGACCATCTACCAGGCCCTCTACCACGCCCACCGAACGGGACTCTGCAGGCAACTTACCCGCAAACTCCGCACCGGTCGCCCGCTACGCAAGCGCCGCCGGCACCCTGAGCGGCGACGGGTCCGGTTCCTCCAACCGGGCCGGCTCATCCATGAACGCCCCCAAGTGGTCGAGTCCCGGAGCCGGCACGGCGACTGGGAGGGCGACCTCATCATGGGGACCGGAGCGCGGACCGCGCTCGTCACGCTCGTCGAGCGCCGCAGCCGCTACCTCTACCTCATCGCGCTGCCGGAGGGACACGGGGCCGACGCCGTGACTAAGGCACTGACCCCGGTCCTCGCCGGGATCCCCGCGGCCTGGCGGCACACCCTCACCTGGGATCAGGGCGGCGAGATGGCCAATCACCAGCACATCGCCCGGTACTTCACGGACGGCGTCTTCTTCACCGAGCCCGGGAGCCCGTGGCAGAAGCCGACCGTGGAGAACACCAACGGACTCATCAGGCAGTACCTGCCCAAGCACGTCAGTGTCGCCCGCCCACAGGATGAGCTCGACGTGATCGCGGAGCGGCTAAATCGTCGGCCCAGAAAGACCCACCGGTGGCGTTCACCTGACGATGTTTTCGCTGCTGGGCTCTCCCACGACCCAGGCGATGTTGCTTCGACCACTTGAATCCACCCTAGAACCCACCCGGCGCCAGGTGTTCATTATTCAGGCGGCGTTGACAGCTGGGAGCCGGCCGGAGAAGCACCATCACCAAATGGTGTGCACCCTCTGGAGGTGAGGCACGGACGATCAGTGGCCAACGGCTCTTCCCCTGAGCTAAGCACATCCGTGATTGGAGCCGATAGAACCGGTGTGTGGGCACGGGGCCGCGCAGTGTGCCTCAAAGCTTGAAAAGACGTGGAAGGGTGTAGTCGATGAGGCAGGACGTGTCGAAACCATGGGGCGGAGATGAAGCCCTGCAGCTGGCTATGGAGACTGAGGAAATAGGTCGAGATTTCTACGACGCCCTGGCTGGTCTACTCGATGACCCTCGTGCAGCAAGACTGTGCCGCGCGCTGGAAAAGGAGGAGGCCAAACACTACAAGGTCCTGAAGGCCTTGCGTTCCCAGATGGCGAGTAGGGGCGAGACAATCACCTTCTCTGAGGAATGGATCGCATCCGCGCGTCAGGTCGCGCGCGAGAGGGTGATCCCGAATCGGGCTGAGATTCTGCGGGTGGTGTCCGCCGGACGGACCACCGAAGTGCTCGGAGTAGCCATCGAGATGGAGAAGGACGCCGTCAGCTACTACCGCACGCTTGCCGTCCCGGTGAGCGGTGGCGATAGCGACGTGTTTCAAGCCATCATCGAAGAAGAAGAGCAGCATCTGCGACAACTTCGTACCATTGCTGAATCAGAGCAAGAGGACTGATGGTTGTATTGCCTGAGAAGAAGACCTGAGACCGGTCCTCTACGCGTAGCGCCTGCGGGCGAACCACTCATCGTCACTGGTCTAGCCCGGGCCCGCGTACTTCCTCGCAAGCTCGGATAGCGACTTCATGACCTGCCAGACTCAATGAGGTAGAGGTAGCGGCTGCGGTGCTCGACCAGCGTGACGAGCGCGGTCCGCGCTCCGGTCCCCATGATGAGGTCCCCTTCCCAGTCACCGTGCCGGCTTCGGGACTCGACCACTTGGGGGCGTTCATGGATCCTCTGACGTCACGACCAGGGAGTGGCTGAAGCAGGCTGAGGCCGATGAAGGCCTGCGCACCGAACTGGATAGACTGGTAACTCCCTTCGGGCAGACCTTCCATTGCGGAGCTGCGAGAGCGGCTGTAGATGAATCTAGCATTGGCGCCGATAGAATCCGGCCGTCCGTCTGTGGATCGATAGCTTTTATCGAAAAGAGAAGCTATCTGATACGGTTATCTGCACGGTCGTTGGACGATGCCCGTCCGATGCTCGCTGCTCGACCGAGGGGAAACATGTGCTGCGCTCGCGATCGGGGCTGGTGGGCAGGCGAGGCAGGCTGCGTCACCGGGCTGAGGGGCACCGCCCGGACATATCGAGCACTCTGGGGGTCTGATCAACTCATGAACACCCACACGAACCTTCGCGTCCCGCTCCTTGCGCTCCTCGTCTCCTTCGCATTTTTGGTCTTGCCGGGGGTGGCGTTCGCGGCCCAGCCGCCAGTGGACCTGGGAACCACCGAGAGCTTCGCTGTCTTGGCTGGCTCCACCATCACGAACACCGGCCCGACCACCATCAGCGGCGATGCGGGCGGGGATGTCGGCCTCTATCCAGGGACGGCCTTCCCGGGGCAGGCGAGTGTCACCTTGAGCGGCGAAGTACACCTGGCGGATGCCGTCGCGCAGTTGGCGAAAGACGACCTCGTGAGCGCCTACAACGATGCCGCCGGCCGCACCCCGGTGACCACCATCCCGACCGAACTCGGGGGCCAGACCTTGACGCCGGGCGTCTACGACTCTGCCTCAGGCACCTTCCAGATAACGGGCACTCTTACGCTCGACGCCCAGGGCGATCCTAATGCCGTCTTTGTGTTCCAGACAGCCTCCACACTTATCACCGCCTCGAACAGCACGGTGAGCCTGCTCAACGAGGCCCGCTACTGCCGAATCTTCTGGAAGGTGGGGAGTTCAGCCACCTTGGGAACAGGCTCTCATTTCGTTGGGCACCTATTCGCACTCACGTCCATCGCCGCTCAGACCGGAGCAACGGTGCAGGGCCAGTTGTTGGCTCGAAACGGCGCGGTGACGCTGGACACCAATACCATCACCAACGGTCTCTGCCCCACTCTCGCAACGTCGACCACCACCACGCTTGGCGGCACGACCTCCACCACGCTTGACGGAGGGCCTACCACGACGACCCCGGGGGGAACCACCACCACGCTTGGCGGCGCGACTTCCACCACGCTCGGAGGAGGAACTACCACGACGGCGACAGCGCCGAGCGGGGGAACGACTACGACGGCGCACGGCGGAGGAACGACTACGACCCGAGCTTCGACCACGACCACGACTCCTTCGGACGCCACGACCACCACAGCGCCCGGCGGAAGACGTTTTCCAAAGACCGGCCTGCCGCTGGCTAACGTACTCTTGGTGGGGGCTGCGTTGGTGTTGACAGGCGTAGTGGGCCGTTGGGGAATTAGCCGAAAGCTGCCCCGCTAAGACGCAGATCGCCGGAGCTCGTCGGGTCGCCATGGCAACTAGCCCATTAATCTGGGGATGCCCTGCTTGGCTCAAGCGCCCACGTGCTTGCCCTGGCTTTGGTCGGGTGCATGGGCCCATTGGATGGCCGCTTGAGGAGTTCATGGGTAAGACGAACGTCGTAGGAACATACGGCACCTTCGAATCCCGTATGTTTCCGAGGGCTGAGCTGATGTCCTTGACCCTGCTCTCTTCCTCCACCTCCCTACTTCATAACCCCACCCATAATGCCGATGTGACGGAGAAGTTGGTCGTGTTCTGTGTGCCAAGCTGGCTTGGTCTTGGCCAGATGCATGTGTGCAGCGGGTAGCAGGTGCGAGGTGCGAGGTTGGCTTCAGTTGGTTGAGAAAGGGAACAGCGCTTCAGAGGAAACCTTGGAAAGTGCCATTCTAACGATGCTACCCCACGGGGTGCTCACGTACTCAGTCGAGGGTGAGTGCAAGTCAGCCAACGAGGCGGCCGCTAACCTCCTTGGCAGCCCTCGCGAGCGCCTTTTCAGGCAGAACTTCCGAGAGATCCCTGTCTGGAAGAACTCTGGCCTTTTAGAACTGGCCGAGGAAACCATGAGGACCGGTCGCCCGCGTCGCTTGGATATGCCTTGTATCCCCGACTCCGGTGTCAGCCAGTGGCTGGACTTCAAGCTCACTCGGGTGAATATGGATGGAGAGGCGAATCTCCTCGTGATCCTCGAAGATGTCACCGAGCACAAGCGGGTCGAGGATCTGTTACGGGCCAGCGAGCAGCGCTACCGCTGTCTCTTCGACAATGCCAGCGAGGGCATCATAGTCCACGACTTGGAAGGCCTAATCCTGGAGGCCAACGATGCGATCACCAAACGCTTGGGCAGCTCAAGCGAGGACCTAGTTGGCATGAACGTCATGGAGATCTGTGGCTCAGAGGCGTCCGCTTCTTGGTCCGAGCGCATGGTGGAGGTCCGCCGGCAAGGTCGCGCTGAGTTCGAGATGACCCATCGACGTCGTGATGGTACTGCGATGTCGGTGGAAGTGAGCAGCCATCTGATCCAGGACGCGGGTGGAGAGATCGTACTCAACATTTCCCGTGACTTCACCGAGCACACGCGGGCGAAAGAGGCGCTCTTGGACGCTGTGACGGAGCTTGAGCGCTCCAATTGGGATCTTGAGCAATTCGCTCGTGTGGTTTCCCACGACTTGCAAGAGCCGCTACGCATGGTCGAGAGCTATACGCAGCTTCTTGCGCAGCGCTACGAGAACCAACTAGACGACAAGGCCCAGAAATACATCCATTACGCCGTGGACGGGGCCGCGCGCATGCAACGGCTCATCAACGACCTTTTGACCTACTCTCGTGTCGCTACGCAGGGCCAAGTGCCCGAGCCGGTCGACTCGGGTTCGGTGCTGGACGATGCCCTGCGCAACCTCTCGGCCGTCATCGAGGAGAGCGGAGCCACGGTCACCAGCGGCCACTTGCCCCAGGTTCGCGCCGACGCCACTCAGCTCCTGCAGGTGTTTCAGAACGTGATCGCTAACGCCATCAAGTTCCACGGTGGGGATTCTCCGGAGG
>Ga0209386_1000116_pt1 | contig 41420 bp, 34 predicted proteins | sample NGEPertwo_FD_184510 | JGI IMG/M metagenome (GOLD analysis project Ga0209386, IMG submission 184510) | Arctic peat soil microbial communities from the Barrow Environmental Observatory site, Barrow, Alaska, USA - NGEE Permafrost154B-two... | ecosystem: Environmental > Terrestrial > Soil > Wetlands...
TCCTTTTCTAAATTATTGAAATTCTAAACTAATAGATTTTCTTATTTATAATATATATTCTACAGATAATTTAAAAATCCTTCTTTTTTATAAAAATAATTTAAAAAAAATAAAAAAGCCCTTCAGCTAAATGCTAAAGAGCTGGTTATCGTCAAGCTCCCCAGACTGCAACATAGACAGAACTTTCACTTCTATATTCTATTTTCCTCACCAAGTCAAGAAAACAAATCAAATCAAACATGTATACTGAAACCCTATTTATTTAGCAAAAGAATATAAACAGATGATTGATAATGGTGATGTAAAAACCAAGCACAACTTGCAAGATTAAAGGGAATCTCGAGAGCGAAAGTTACACAAATTCTAAGGTTATTAAAACTCGATTCCTTGATTATTCAAAGATTAGAAAAACTTGCGTCAAACAGCTTGAGTTCGTCTACTTTCTCTATGGCAACATTTGTAGCCCTTTATTGTAATTTTTATAAAACTGATTTATAAAATTAAAACTAAATAATCGATACTTAAAATAAAATATGAAAAAGTAGATTTATTATCATTTTTAGACTTTCATTTTTATTCAAATTTAAATCCCTTTTCCTTAAAGAGCTTTAAACAGGCATCTACTACTTCAGGATCAAAAAGAATATTTTCATACTTTGAAATTTCCGTTAAAGATTCATCAATAGTAAGAGCAGGCCGGTAAGATTTATAAGAAGACATTGCCTCGACCACATTTGCCACCCCTAATATTTTTGCCTCGATAAGAATTTCAGCACCTCTTAACCCTCTCGGAAATCCTGAACCATCTATCTTTTCCTGATGTTGAAAGACAATTTCAGCAATGGGCCAGGGAAAATCTACCTTTTTTAAGATTTCATAACCTGTCCTGGGATGATTTTTGAGTAAATTAAATTCTACTTCAAATAATGCACTCGGCTTACTGACGATTTCAGTGGGTAAATTAACCTTCCCCACATCATGAACCAGGGAGGCAATTTTTACGCCTTCAATCTTATCCTGAGGGAGTTTCATCTCCTGGGCTATCGCCGTAGCAAGTTTGGAGACCCTTTGGTGGTGTCCTGTGAGGTAGGGGTCTCTTATTTCAACTATTTTCGTAATGATATAGGCAATGCCTTCTATCAGTTTTTGTAATTTTTCATCACTCTGCCGGAGTTCTCTCTCTAACCGATTATCCTTAACTACTATTTTTTCTAATTCGGCAACTTTTTCATGCATTTCTTGTAACTCTTCAACAAGTCGGTCTTTTTTCTCCTCTATATTTTTCATCTTTTGAATTTGTACCTCCATAAAAAATTAATATTGGATTAATCTTATACAAGAGTAACTGTTAATTCAGCTTTTACCCTAAGAATATAACATTATGACCTTCTCCTAAGAGAGATGTAAATCACTTTTATCTATTCAAATTTAAATCCTTTCTCTTTGAAGAGCTTCAGGCAAGCGTCCACTATTTCCGAGTCATAGAGGATGCCTTTATTTTTAGAGATTTCTTCTAAGGCTGCATCTATTCCAAGAGCTGGGCGGTAAGGTCGGTGAGAAGCCATAGCTTCTACTACATCAGCCACTCCTATAATTCTTGCTCCAAGTAAAATCTTACCACCTTTTAGGCCTTGAGGATACCCTGATCCGTTTATCCTTTCCTGATGCTGGAGGACAATTTCTGCTACGGGATAGGAAAAATCGATAGTTTTCAATATATCATAGCCTATTTGAGAATGACTTTTTATTAAACTAAATTCTATATCATTTAATTTGGTAGGCTTACTTAAGAGTTCGGAAGGCAGACCAATTTTCCCGATATCATGGATTAATGAGGCTCTTCTTATCCCTTCAACCTTATCTTGAGAAAGATTTAGCTCTTTAGCTATCGCTATGGCTAGTTGAGAAACCCTCTGCTGGTGACCGGCAGTATAAGGGTCTTTGACTTCTACCATCTTGGACATGGTCTCAATGGTTGCATCCATAGCCCTTTTTGTTTTCTGGTAACTTTGTTGAAGTTCATCCTCTGCTAGTTTACGCTCGGTGATGTCCTTGACTATACAAACAATGCCAGCTATGCTTCCTGCCTCGTCCATTATAGTAGAACTTGAAAAAATTACTGGAATATTGTTTCCTGTTTTTGTTTTAAAACTAAACTCATAATTTCTGATGATTTCTCCTCTAATAGCTTTACCCAGCAGGGTGCTTTTAAAATCTTTTTCTCTAAAAAATATCTCAATTGATTTTCCTGTTAGTTCATCCTTTCTGTATCCTGATAAATCCAGTGCAGCTTTATTCACACTGGTTATATTCCCCTGTCTATCCGACAAAATTAAGGAATCAGCCATAGTAGAGATAATGTTTTCAGCTGCTGCAGCTGGGGTGACGACCATAAGTTTATATTTAACTATGGCGTAAACTATTCCAAAGGCCCAGATGAGCGTAATTATATTTCCCATGGTAGGTATCATCACGATATTTAATTCCGGGAGTATTGCGTCGGTTATGGTAGCAAGAATAAGAGGAATTAAGGTGGCAACAAAGATTATGCCTACTTGTTTTTTCTTAATCGGCTCTTTTGTCTTTCTCCGGAAATTTAAAATGAGATAAAGGCTTATTATTATAAAGGAAAGATAATAGAGATAATAATACCACCACATTGAGCTTGCCCCAATAGCTTCCCACCCCCAGGGTCGTTTAATATAATCTGATGAAAAAAAGCCTGTCCATTGTTTATAGATAAATAATAAAGGCAGAATAAAGATAAGGGGATAAATAATTTTTGCTTTTAATATTTTTTTCTTCTCTGTAAAAACAAGAGAGAACCATAGAAAAAAACTAGCGAAACTAACCCAGCCTATTGATCCGATATTATCAAATAATATAGCAGTATCTTCTGAAGAATTAAGATTTTGAACAAAAATATAGGTAAAACTCCATAGAGCAAGACAAGCAAAAAAAGCAGCGCAGCTCCTGTTAAGCCAGGATTTTGGATCTTTCCATAATATAAAAACTATAAGACAGCAATAGACTAAAAATGCAAAAAAATGTAGAAATGGTAAAATATTCATCATTTACTCACCACCAAAATGTGACAGGTGACGGTTCTTTGTCACATTTCGATCCTTCCGGATTTAACCCACTCTTTTATGATTTCTCTTCTCTTTTCTTCCAGGACAACCTCAAGTAGTTCTGAAATTTCCTCTTCACCCCTTATCTTGTTAAGGAAATGAACCTGCCGTCGCTATTTTCTCATTAATTTTATTTAATTAGAGGCCTATTCAAATTTAAATCCTTAACAAACAAAACACTTGTACTGTATTTTTTCATTTTATTTTATAAACTCCCTTTAATTGTTAGATTTTTAGGGATAATTTATTGTAATATCTCTACAGGTGAATCCCGCATCAAATAAGAAATGATAAAATAATTTTATAAGATGAGCTGGGAATATCTTTCAGAAAAGAATATTTTTCAATATATTCATCTGCACCTAATTTCATTAATTCATTAATGACTTCCCGAGTAACATAACTACTCATCATAATCACTGCTCTTTAAAATATTTCCATTAGGCAAATCCATTTAGCATTTTATCAAACAAGGCGCGATATCTTTTTTCACAATCTAAAGTTTTCTTCTTGGTCTTATTTTCTTTATTATTTAATTTTTCTGTTTCCAAAATATTTCTTTTCATTTTTTCTATCTTTCCACCTAAATTGATTTAATTTGTTCTTTGGGCACGATGCATCTGCCCCTACGGGAAATTACAATTAATCTAATCTTTATTCTTTGTAGGAGTCAGATTTATTCAATACGGGCGCTATTTTGGCAATTTTCTTCGGGCGTATTGCAATACGCCCCTACAAGAAGAAAGGAAACACATAGGCACAATTACAGAAAAATAGTGTAGGGGCGCTGAAACATTAATCTATTCTTTATTTTATTCTACTTCATCCGGTATGAAACCTCTGAATTGAGCATTGTAAAGTTTCGCATATAACCCATCCTTGGCAATAAGATCATCATGATTACCTTTTTCTTTAATTCCTTGGTCAGTTAAAACCACTATCTGGTTAGCATTTTTAATAGTAGAAAGCCTGTGGGCAATTACCAGCACTGTTCTACCGACAGTTAACTTTTCTAAAGCCTGTTGTATTATAATTTCTGCTTCACTATCTAATGCTGAGGTAGCTTCATCAAGTATGAGGATAGCAGGATTCTTTAAAAATGCTCTGGCGAGAGATATTCTCTGTTTCTGACCACCTGAAAGTTTTATCCCTTTTTCTCCTACATAGCTATCATATCCTTCGGGTAAACTCATTATAAAATCATGAATGTTAGCATCTTTAGCTGCTTTTACTACTTCTGCCTCTTCTGAGTTTGGTTTTCCATATAATATGTTTTCCTTTATTGTCCCGGTAAACAAAAATACATCCTGCTGAACCAGGCCAATATTCTCCCTTAGAGATTTTAGTTTTACATCTTTTATATTAATGCCATCAATTAATATTTCACCATCATTAACCTCATAAAATCTGGGAATTAACTGGCAAAGAGTAGTTTTTCCACCACCGGATGGACCTACTAATGCCATTGTTTCTCCCGGCATTATGGCAAGATTTATATTTGATAAAACAAATTTTTCCTCGCTATATTTAAAAGCAACATTTTTAAACTCAATATTTCCCTTTATTTTTTTAAAAGTAACAGCGTCTTCCTTATCTACTATAGAAGGTTTTACTTTCATAATTTCCACAAATCGTTCAAAACCAGTCATACCATCTTGAAATTGCTGGGTAAAGTTAGTGAGTTTTCTAATCGGTTGAAGAAAAAAATTTATATACAAAAGATAGGCAACTAGATCCCCGATATTTATATATCCCCGATAAACAAAAAATCCTCCAACGCTTAGCGTGATAATATTTAAGATATTTGACAAAAAGAATATTCCAGCAAAGAACTCTGCCATTACTTTATAAGCAAACTCTCTCGAACTATTAAACTCTCTATTTCCCTCGTTAAACTTTTCAATTTCATATTCCTCGTTAGTAAATGATTTTGCAACCCGTATACCGGATATACTGTTTTCCAATTGTGCATTAACATTGGCAATTCTTTTTCTGACCAATCTAAAGGCACTTGTCATTTTTTTTCTTTTTAAAATTGCATACCAGATTAACAAAGGTAAAAAACCATATATAATTAAAGTGAGCCTCCATTCTATAGTGGTAAGTATAATAAATGAACCTATAAGCATTACCAGGGATATGAATAAATCTTCCGGTCCATGATGAGATAATTCAGATATCTCCCTTAGGTCGTTTACTATTCGAGACATTAGATGTCCGGTTTTTATATTATCAAAATAATTAAAAGAAAGGGTTTGCAAATGTTCAAAGAGATCTCTTCTCATGTCCCGTTCCATTCTGGTTCCCACAATATGTCCCCAGTAATCTATAATATAATTTAAAACTGCTCTAATCACAGCGAGTATTAACAGTACTATAACAAATATATAAAATATTCTTAATTTACCATTAGGTATGATATCGTTAATAAATTGCCTGGTAATTAAAGGGAAAATTAAATCAATAGAGGCTATAAAAAAAGCGCAGCTTAGATCCAATATAAATAACTTCAAGTATGGTTTGTAATAAGATATAAATTTTTTTAACATTATTTGTCCTTTTCTATTATTTCAATCTTTCCAGATTAATTTTTAAATGTCTTTACTATTTAACTTATAAAGTTTATCATTTTAAAAAAGGTTTTTCAAATGCAACGGACAAAAAACAGTACCGAGTCAAGATTATAGCGTGGAGCGTACAGCGTTTAGCGTATAGGTGCGGGTAAATAAGTGTAAGGAAAATATTTTCTCTTTACTTTAATTTTAAAAAATGATAAACTTTAATTCACGTATTACAATTTAAATATATATTTTGAAAGGAGTTTTTTAATGAATAAATCAATGAACATTTTTAGAACTGCTACTATTTTAACTTTGTGCCTTTTGGCCTTTTTCCTTTTCAGTACCTCTTCTATTTTGGCTGAAGAAGTAACATCTACCACCGATACCGAAGTAAATCCAGAAATCGTTGAAACTATTTTACCTCCGGAGACGATATTAGCTTCTTTTAGCGGACAAACTATTACTCTCGGTGAATTTAATCTAATATGGGAAGAGGTTCCGGAAGAATATAAACTACAGCTTGATAAAAGCATGGTACTCGATCAGATGATATCAGAAAAACTGCTAATTCAAGAAGCAAAAAATATGGGCTTAGAAGAAGATAAGGATGTATTGGAACAGATTAAAAAGATGACCGAGCAAATATTGGTCCAAGCTTTGATAGAAAAAGATATTTTAGATAAAGTACAGGTAGGCGATGTAGAAGTTGAAAAATATTACGAAACAAATAAAGATAATTTTACTGAAAAAGAACAAGTCCATTTATATAACATTTTATTAGAGACCGAGGAAGAAGCTCAAAATGTTTTAGAACAATTAAAAGCAGGCGAAGATTTTAGTGAAATTGCTAAAACAAAATCTACCGGTCCCAGTGCTGCCCAGGGTGGAGATATGGGATTTATCTCTAAAGGGTCAACAATTCCGGAAATTGAAGAAGCTATATTCGCTTTAGAATTGGAAGAATTAAGCGAAGTAGTTAAAACTGATTTCGGTTTTCATATTTTAAAAATTACTGAGAAAAAAGCGGAAACCGTTAAAACACTAGAAGAGGTTAGAGAAGAGATCGTTCAAACCTTGCTGCCCGAAAAACAAAAAGAAGCTTTTGATAATCTCTTGGAAGAACTAAAGAGTAAAGTTGAAATAGAAATAAATGAAGAACTGCTACAATAGTATCGCGTAAAAACTAGTATTCAGGTGTAAGGGCACAATGAATTGTGCCCTTACCTTGTTATTATTATCTCTCGTTTTCCATGGGCACGTTACATCGTGCCCCTACTACTAACGACTATTATACTTTCTCCAATGGTGCGAAATTCATTGATAATTTTTTTAATCCCACTCTTTCAAAATCCACAGTTATAAAAATGTCACTTGCAGTAAATATTTTATTTAATATAACCCCCATTCCCCAATCCGCATGCCTTATCTTATCTCCCACGACTACTTCAATCTTTTCCTTGTTATTTTCAAGTGAAGGAATTTCTTCTCCTTTTTCTTTGCCTGCTTTTTCTTTAAGATGTTTTGGAATTTCAGAAAAAAATCGAGAAACGCTATTAAACAAAGTATTACCATTCAAATTTCTTCTCCAGGCGTAAGTCAAATACAACCTTTCTTTAGCCCTGGTCATCCCTACATAACACAACCTTCTCTCTTCTTCTAATTCCTCACTGCTATTTAAGGAACGAGAATGAGGAAATATGCCTTCTTCAAATCCAGTAATAAAAACCACCGGAAATTCTAAACCCTTGGCACTATGCAGGGTCATAACTGTAACTACATCCTTTTCTCCTTTGTAAAGATCGATATCTGTAATTAAAGCAACGTATTCTAAAAAAGCAGTTAAAGATTTATCTTCGTTGTTTTCTTCAAACTCTTGAACTGCCAGAATTAATTCTTTTATATTTTCAATCTTGCTTTGAGCTTTGAATTCTCCTTCTTTTTTTAGTTCTTCATAATAACTTATTTTTTTTATTAGCTCTACGAGCAGTTCGCTCCCTTTGATTTCTTTTTTCTTCTCGTTAAGCTCGTCAATCAGGGAAATAAATTTCTTTATTGTTTCTTCCCTGTCTACAGATATTTTTCTTACCTTTAAGTACTGTTTTAAAGCTTGATAAAAGTTTATATTATTTTTTCTGGCTAACTCCTCTATTTTACTTAAAGTAACCTTGCCGATACCTAATTTAGTATTATTAATAATTCTTAAAAAACTTACCCTATCTTTTTGATCATGAATAAATCGCAGATAAGCCAGAATATCTTTTACTTCTTTTCTCTCGTAAAATCTTAATCCCCCTACTACCCGAAAAGGAATGCCTTGTTTGTTAAAAATTTCTTCAAAAGATCTCGATTGAGCATTAGTCCTATATAAAATAGCAAAATCTTTAAAATCTTTATCTTTTTTCTTATTTAGTTTTATAATCTCCTGACCTATAAATACTGCTTCATCCAGAGCGCTAACTGCTTCATAACATCTTATCTTTTCTCCGCCCTTTTTATCAGTCCATAGTTTTTTTTCTTTACGATTCCTGTTGTGTTTTATCAGATTTGAAGCTCCCTCTAATATCACTTTAGTAGATCGATAATTCTGTTCTAACTTAATTACTTTACTTTGAGGATAATCTTGTTCAAATCTCAAAATATTACTTAAATCAGCTCCTCTGAATTTATAAATACTCTGGTCAGGATCACCTACTACGAATAAATTATTATTTTTTCCCGAAAGTGATTTTACTAATTGATATTGAGCAAAATTTATATCCTGATATTCATCTACTAAGATGTAACTAAATTTATTCTGATAATGTTCTAAAGTTTCAGGTCTTTCTTTAAAGAGTTTCACAGTTAATAAAATCAAATCACTAAAATCCAGAGCGTTATTTTCAAACAATTCTTCTTGATATTGTTTGTACACTTTTGCTACAATTTTTTTGAAGTAATTCAGGGCATTATACTCAAATAATTCTGCATCTTCCAAATTATTCTTAGCCTTATTTATTATAGAAGAAATAATATTTGGGCTATACTTTTTAATATCTAAATCAAGGGTTTTAAGACATCTTCTTATCATACTAAGCTGATCGCCTTTATCATAAATAACAAAATTTTTATCGTAACCCAGGATATCTATCTCTTGGCGTAAAATCCGTGCACAAACAGAATGAAAAGTACCCATCCATAAGCCTTTCATCATACTTCCATTAGAAATATCTTTACTTATAAATTCAATCCTATCTTTCATCTCTTGAGCGGCTTTGTTGGTAAAAGTTACAGCTAATATGTTACCTGGATTTATCTTCTTTTGGTAAACCAAATAAGCAATCCTATGAGTCAAAACTTTTGTTTTTCCGCTTCCCGCACCGGCAATAACTAATGTGGAAACTTCTTTAACTTTTACTGCTTCTTGCTGTTTATCATTTAAATTGTCTAATATTTTCATATTTTTTCTTCTACAACTCCTGCTTTCATGAACCTATGTTTAGATATACTCAAGCCAACTTAAGTATTTATCTTCTTTCCCTTTAGCGATATCGAAAAACTTCTTTTGAATATTTTCAGTTACCGGTCCACGCTTTCCTTCGCCAATTTGGTAATTATCAATCTCTCTAATAGGAGTAACTTCAGCTGCTGTGCCAGAGAAAAATACCTCATCCGATATATAAAGCTCATCTCGACAGATATATTTCTCTTGAAGCTGATAGCCCATATCCTTTGCAATTTTTATTATGGAATCACGGGTAATTCCTTCTAATACTGTGGCAGTGGGAGTGGTATAGATTACTCCATTTCTAATCCAAAACAAATTTTCTCCTGAGCCCTCAGCTACAAAACCTCTGGTATCTAACAAAATTGCCTCATCAACTCCTGCTTCTATTGCTTCCATTTTGGCAAATATGGAATTGATATAATTTCCGCAAATTTTGGCTTTTTGAGAAGTTGAATTTATATAACTTCGCGCATAACTAGAAATTTTAGTTCTAATCCCTTTGGCTAAGGCCTCTTCACCCAAATATGCACCCCATTCCCAAACAGCAATGGCACAATTTATCGGGCAATTAAATGGATTTACTCCCAATTCCTTAAACCCACGATAGATTAAAGGCCGAATATAGCCACTCTTAAGTTTGTTTGCTTTAATAGTATCTTTAACCGCCTGTCTGAACTTTTCTTTGCTGTAAGGAATATCCATTTTAAATATTTTTGCTGAATTAAATAACCGATCAATATGTTCCTTTAATCTAAAAACCGCTGTTCCACTCTCGGTCTCGTAAGCCCTTATACCTTCAAATACTCCGCTTCCATAATGTAGAGCATGAGTACACACATGAACCTGAGCCTTATCCCAATCGGTCATCTTCCCGTCCATCCAAATTTTTTCTGCTTTCATTTTTTATTTACCTCCTTCTTAAGATTAAATATTTTGTTCTCTTCTAACTTTACTTTTTGTATTTTGAAATTATCACTATTAAGAATAATTTTAGCGGTTTTTTCTACTTTCCCTGGCAAACCGGTAGTGTAGTAATTTTCTTTACTTTTACCTTCTTCTTTTGAGATTCCCTTTTGAATGAGAATTTCTTTTAAAGTTAATGAGGTACTGACAGCTGGATCAACCAATATTACTCCCGACCCCATAATATCTGATATTACCTTTTTTAAGAAAGAATAGTGAGTGCAGCCTAATATTAGAGTATCAATTTGTGCTTCTTTTAAAGGTTTCAGATATTCTCGGGCAACTTCGTAAGTTTCAGGTGCAGTAAATTCACCGGCTTCAACTATAGGCACAAATTCAGGACAGAAATTAGAAAAAACTTTTATTTCGGGAGCAATTCTTTTAATCTCTTCAGGATAAGCTCCATTCTTGGTGGTAAATTCGGTAGCAATAACTCCGATCCTTTTATTTGAAGTTTTCTTTATGGCATCCTGAACTGCTGGCTGTATAACACCAATTATAGGAATAGAAAAATATGCTTTTGCTTTTTTGAGGCTGGCAGCGGTAGCTGTATTACAAGCTATAACACAGATTTTAATTTTTTTCTTTAGAAGAAAACTAATTATTTGAATAGTATAATCTATAAGTTCATCTTGATTTTTTTCGCCATAGGGTTGGCGCAGGTTATCGGCAAAATATTCAATATTTTCCCGGGGAAGTAATTTTTTAACTTCCTTTATTACTGATAAACCACCTAACCCCGAATCTAAAAAACCAACCGGTTGCTCTCTCATCTGATACCTCTTTCTTCTGTCAAATAAAAGAAATGTTACCTAGAATATTTTAAATAGTAACTTTAAAAACAATTTACAGTTTTAATGTTTATAATCTTGAGCAAAAGTGGGGAGGTTAAAGGCTGCTTTATGGATATCTTTATTATAATATCTTAAATCGGTGAGCTTTAAAGCTTCTGTTTCATCAAAATTATTTGTAGGATGGTATTTCTTAGAACAAAAAGTAAAGCCAATTACCCCACTGGGGTAGGTGGGAACTAAGGTATAATAATACTCTGAAATGGGATAAATATCTTTTATAAAAGAGAATAATGATTTAATAATCTTTTGATGATAGAAAAATGATTCTGCTTGAGTAACTACAACTCCATCATCTTTTAAGGCTTGGTACATCGCTTCGTAAAATTCTCTTCTGAATAATACTTCAGCAGGACCTATAGGGTCAGAAGAATCGACGATAATTATATCATATTCATCTTTGTGGGCTTTTATGAATTTATTTCCATCTTCACAATATATTTTTACTTTGGGGTCATTAAAACTATCGGCCAAATAAGGAAAATGTCTTTTAGATATCTCTATTACTTTTTCATCAATCTCACAGACATCTACTTCTTTAACATTATCATGTTTTAATATTTCCCTTACTGCTCCCCCGTCTCCTCCTCCAATTACCAGAACTTTTTGAGTCTTTGGATGGACACACAACGGAACATGAGCAATCATTTCGTGGTAACAAAATTCATCTGCCTCAGTAAGCATAATTATCCCATCGATAAGCAAAATCTTACCAAAAGACTCACTTTCTACAACTTCAATCTCTTGAAATTCTGATTTTATCTTTTCGAGAGATTTTGTGATCCTTACTTTTAAAGCCCTTCCGTTTTTAATCTCTAATTTCTCTTCTATCCACGTATCTTTGTTATTCAAATCAATTAGCTCCTTAAATTATAATGCATTTTAACTTCTTTTGCTTCGAAAAATTTCTTGGTAAATTCTACTGCCACTGATGGCTCATAATATTTACAACTGAATATATCTATATAGGCACTATTACTCTTGTTAGCAAAATGTCCTGAAATCAAAGAAGTTTCAATCAGTTGAACCATAGAATAACCGGCAACTTTCTCATCCTCACCAAAATTTACAATTTGAGTTTCTCCGAATTGCCTCATTTCGATTAATTCACAAAGTTCATCAACATATCTTTTTATAGCTGCGGCATCTCTTATAGTTTTAGGGTTACATTCATAAAGATCCACACTGGTTAATAATCCCCAGGCGTTGGTGTCGTAAAATTCTTTCTTTATATTGCGCATTTTTCAGATACCTCCGGTTTGTGTAAAAGTTTAACTGGAAAATCCAAAATGCCTCTTTTTACTTCTGTAACCGAAATTGAACCCGCTCCCAACTCTTCTTTAAGAAAATCCAATGCTTTCTCACTTTTAATTTCAGTTCCGCAGGTAAAAATATCTAAAGCACAGTAGCCATATTCAGGCCAGGTGTGAATGGAAAAATGGGATTCGGAAATTACCACCACTCCACTTACTCCGTGAGGAGAAAATTTATGGAAGGTCGAATTTAGAGCGGTTGCTCCTGAAATCTTTACTGCTTCTAACAGTAGTTCTTCTATTTTTATAACATCGTTGATTAGATTTGTATCACAATCGTATAATTCTATTAATAAGTGATCTCCTAAATGATTCATTCCTTTAACTTGCGATATATTTAAAGCCTATATCGCCCCCCCCTCTTTAAAATATTAGCTGCACATATCATCTACTTTCTTGATATTTTGCAGTATCAAAAAATCATTAAAATACAAAAGATAATATATCAAAATCTTGACAAATAATCAATACATTTTAACATATTTTTTAATTATTTTTTATAAAAAAATGAAGAGAGAGCGTAGATGTGTTATACCTGTTATTTTTTATTGTTTTTTTTCTCTTTTTTTTTCTCTAAATATTAATTATTCGGGATATTTTATTGGCCAAATACTCTGATAAATATTGGGTCTATATTTTTTAAATAAGTCTGATAATCAAAGCATTCTTCTATCTCCGATTTTGTTAAATATTGACTTATTTCCGGGTCTTCCAATAAAAGTTCTTTGAATTCGGCTTGACCCTGCCAGACCCGCATAGAAATTCCCTGCACTATTCTATAAGCTTCCTCTCGGGAAAGACCTTTTTCGGTAAGGCCTAACATCATCTTTTGAGAAAATATCAGACCTTTGGTTTTTTCTAAATTTTCTTTCATTCGTTCGGGATACACATTTAAATTAGAAATAAGATTAGTAAATTTTTGTAACATGTAATCGATTAGAATATTGCTATCCGGAATAATAATCCGTTCTGCGGAGGAATGAGAAATGTCCCTCTCTTGCCACAGGTTTACATTTTCCAGAGCAGCCATAGCATTAGCTCTAACTACTCGGGAAAGTCCACAGATTTGCTCACAAATTATAGGATTCCTCTTGTGAGGCATTGCCGAAGAACCCTTCTGCCCAGTGGAAAATTTTTCCTCTGCTTCGTAAATTTCAGTCCTTTGTAGCCCCCTTATTTCAGTGGCAAACTTTTCTAAAGAACTAGCTATTACCGCCAAAGTACTCAAATAATAAGCATGCCTATCTCTTTGAATAATTTGATTAGAAATCTTAGCTGGTTTCAGACTTAATTTTGCACAAACATATTCCTCAACATAGGGGTCAATGTGGGCAAAAGTGCCTACTGCCCCCGATATCTTACCATAACTTATTTCTTCCTGCGCCCTCTTCATCCTTTCCAAATTTCTCTCCATTTCGGAGAACCATAAAGCCATTTTAAAACCAAAGGTAATCGGTTCGGCATGAACACCATGTGTCCTTCCTACCATCAGAGTATATTTGTGCTCTATAGCCCTTTCTTTTAACGCCTTTATCAAATTTTCAATATCTTCTATAATTATTTTAGCAGACTGTTTTAACATCAAAGCCAAAGAAGTATCTAATATATCAGAAGAGGTTAAACCTTTATGAAAATAACGGGAATACTCTCCTAAATTTTCTCCAACGGCAGTGGTAAAAGCCAATACATCATGCCGGGTTATTTTTTCAATCTCCTGAATACGTTCTAAAGAATATCTGGCATTACTTCTAATATTTTCAATAGCGTTTTTATCTATTTTGCCTGATTCAAACAGGGCTTCACAGACCAAAAGTTCTACTTTTAACCAAGTTTTACATTTATTTTCCTCTTCCCAGATATTCTTCATAGCCGGGAGGGAATATCTATCAATCATTGATATCACCTCTTTTTTAATTGACCAATTCGTCGATTATCCAATTCTCCAATTAAGATAAAGATTAAGATTAATTGGCCGATTAACCAATTAAGATAATTATTTAGTTAACGTATAGCGTTTAGCGTATAGTTTTTGATTAGCAAGATGCCTTTCCTAATTAAACTCTAACTTAGAGCTAAAAGCGAAAAACCATAATTTAAAATTCAAAACTTTTTTGTATAAACTATTTCTTTTAATGTAGGGGTCGGATTTATCCGACCCGAGTTTTGCGGGCTTGATAAATCAAGCCCCTACACTAAATCTAGTCAGCTAGTCTACTAGAATTCCAATCTGCCAGTCAATTTAACATTTATTTTGTTCATTTAAATACTTTTTCTCTAATGATAGTCTGGCTTCTTTTGGGACCTACAGATACTATAACTACTTTAGTTTTTACCAATTCTTCTATTCGATTAATATATGCCTTTAATTGTCGGGGAAATTCTTCATATTTAGTTATCTGAGAAATATCTCCTTTCCACCCTTCCATCTCTTCATATACCGGGATACAGTTCTCTAAGATCTCTAAATTAACCGGAAATTCTTTTATTGTTTCTCCATTATATTTATAAGAAGTGCATATCTTAATCTTGTCAAAATCACTTAGGACATCTATCTTAGTTAAAACCATGCTATCCATCCCATTAATTCTGACTGCGTAGTTTACTAATACCGCATCGAACCAACCACATCTTCGAGGCCTTCCGGTAGTTGCTCCAAATTCTCCCCCTTTTTGACGGGTAAATTCTTCCAATTTCCCCTGCATTTCCGTGGGGAAAGGACCTCTCCCTACTCTAGTTGTATAAGCTTTGGTTATTCCCATAACTCTGTCTATCTTAGTAGGACCTACGCCTGTTCCAATGCAGGCTCCGCCGGCTGTTGGATTTGAGGAAGTTACATAAGGAAAAGTCCCATGATCAACATCTAAGAGAGTTCCTTGAGCACCTTCAAATAATATTTTTTTATCTTCATTGATTGCCTGATTTAGATATAGGGAAACATCTGTGACGTATTTTTTTAGCAATTGACCATATTCCCCATATTTTTTTAAAATGTCCTTCTTTTCCTGATTAGATATTTTAAGTTCATATAATTTTTCAAAAATATTATTATTTTCGTTTAAATTAGCTTCTAATTTTTTTGATAAAGATTTTTCATCGATCAAATCAATCATTCTTATACCGGTGCGAGCAATTTTATCTACATAGGCTGGACCAATACCTCTTTTGGTTGTACCTATTTTATCTTTCCCTCTTTTCATTTCTTTTATCTCATCCAAGGTTTTATGATAAGGCAAGACAACATGGGCTTTAAAATCTATCAATAAATTGTCATCGATTTCTATGTTTTTTTTCTTTAAATTTTCTATTTCCTGCAATAAAGCTTCCGGATCTATCACCACTCCGTTACCGATAAGACATTTTACCCCTTTATGTAAGATACCAGAAGGTATAAGGTGAAAGACAAATTGTTTATCTCCCTTTACTACCGTATGACCCGCATTGCAGCCCCCTTGATATCTAACAATAATGTCTGCTTCCTCGGAAAGCAGATCAGTTATTTTACCTTTTCCTTCATCTCCCCATTGAGATCCAACTACTACTAATGTAGACATATGTTTTTAATACTCATCCTTTCGTATTTTTTGGGATATTTACCATTTAACCAATTGACCGATTAGCCGATTCACCAATTTACCAATTAAGATAAAATTACAAGATGCAAAATACAAAAAACAGGTGGAACACCAGTACCAAGAGGTTAGATGATAATTCTATATTTCTTTTCCTTTCTTTTCTTAACTCGATACTCGATACGGTTTTTACTCCCATTCGATCGTTGCGGGTGGTTTTGAACTTATATCATAAACCACACGGTTAATTCCTTTAACCTCATTGATAATTCTATTAGATATCTCTCCTAATATCTTGTATGATATTTTAACCCAATCAGCAGTCATACCATCACTACTGTTTACAATCCTTAAAGCAAGAACAAAATCATAGGTTCGAATATCTCCCATCACTCCTACCGTCTTTATCGGGAGCAGAATACCAAAAGATTGCCAGACCTTTTTATATAAGTTATTCTTTTTTATTTCCTGCTTAATTATCTCATCTGCTTCTCTTAAAATATCTAATTTCTTTTCATCGACCGAACCAATTACTCTGATAGATAATCCCGGCCCAGGGAAAGGTTGTCTCCAGATTACCTCTTCGGGAAATTTTAGCTTTTTTGCTATTTTTCTCACTTCATCCTTAAACAGATATTTTAAAGGCTCCAGGACTTTTAGTTTCATTTCCTCAGGCAATCCACCTACATTATGATGAGACTTAATCTTTGAAGAAAGACCTTCTAAAGAAATACTCTCTATTACATCGGGATAGAGAGTCCCTTGTAATAAATATTCTACCTCACCGATGTCTTTTGCCTTCTCCTCGAATACTCGGATAAATTCTTCCCCAATGACCTTTCTCTTTGCCTCAGGGTCACAGACGCCTTTCAGTCTCTTAAAAAATCTCTCAGAGGCATCAACATAAATTAAATCTATTTTAAAATTGTCTTTAAATCTTTTTTGTACTTCTTCTGCTTCTCCCTTTCTTAATAGGCCATTATTAATAAAAATACAATATAGCTGATTGCCAATAGCCTTGTGAGTTAATGCTGCTGCTACCAATGAATCTATCCCTCCACTTACGCCAGCTACTACCTTTTCTTTACCTACTTTTTCTTTAATCTCTTTTACAGATTGTTCAATAAATGATTCCAAATTCCAACTCGGCTTACACTGGCATACCTTGTAGAGAAAATTCTCAAATATCTTTTTTCCTAAAGAAGTATGAGTAACTTCAGGATGAAATTGGATTCCATAAATTTTCTTCTCTCTATTTACCATGGCGGCAACTTTTGTATTTTCGCTATGAGCGATGGCTTTAAAATTTAGAGGAAGATCTTCTATCAAATCCTGATGACTCATCCAACAAGCAGCTTCTTTAGGAAATCCATAAAAAATATCCTCTTTATTACCTAAAACAACCTTAACCCTGCCATATTCTGCCTGAGATGTTTTTATCACTTTCCCTCCTAAAAACTGGGCAATTAGCTGAGCACCGTAACAAATTCCTAATATCGGTATACCTAATTCAAATATCTTTTTATCACACACTGGCGCTTGGGCTTCATATACACTTGCTGGCCCTCCGGAGAGGACAATTCCTTTAGGCGGATCCTGTTGGATTTTTTCCAAGTCAACAGAATAAGGAAGTATTTCCGAATAAACCTTAGCTTCTCTTATTCGTCTGGCAATTAATTGAGTATATTGTGAACCAAAATCTAAAATTGCAATCCATTCTTTCCGTTTTTCTTTTTTCAAACAAATCCCTCCGGCTTATGTTTTTTAATTTTTATAAAATACTCTATAATATTTTAATAATCCGCTTACATAAAAAGGAAATTCCTATCCAATTGATTCATTCACAGTAATAATTATAACACATCTTCAATTTGTAACCACAGTAATTTAATATTTTTTAAATTATTTTTTAAAAAAAGAAGGATTTTTTAAATTTATGTAGTAAGTAGTAATAAGAATAATAAAGTTAAAAATATGTTAAAATTTTCTAATAACAAATAATAAATTCACCTAATAGAATATAACAATCTGTATGAAGGTAGGGGGAGAAGCCTTTTCTTTTTTTTAGAAAAGGTGCCGAAGGTGTACGATGTGTATGCATTTAAACTCTCAGGCAAAAGGACCCTTACCGGACAGAACTCTGGAAAGTTTTTTAATAAACACCGAAGGGGCAATTTCCCATGCTGGAAAAAATCTCTCAGGTAAAAAGACAGGGTAGGAATAATACAATAGATTCCTATACTGTCTTTTTTTTATTTTCAAAATAAAACAGTAAAAAATAAAAATCATGGAGGAATGTAAATGAAATCAGATTTACAGATTGCTCAAGAAGCTAAATTAAAACCGATTACTGAAATTGCCGCATCAATCGGGATTAAAGAAGAAGAATTAGACCTCTACGGAAAATATAAAGCCAAGGTCTCCCCCGATATCCTAAAGAGACTTAAAGATAGACCTCAAGGCAAATATATTGTAGTAACTGCTATCACCCCTACCCCCTTAGGCGAAGGTAAGACGGTAACTTCTATCGGGTTAGGCCAGGGTCTGGCTAAAATAGGTAAGAAAGTAATTAATACTTTAAGGGAACCATCTATGGGTCCGGTCTTCGGGATTAAAGGAGGAGCAGCCGGTGGAGGATACTCTCAGGTAGTTCCTATGGAAGACCTTAATCTTCACTTTACCGGAGATATCCATGCCGTAGGAGCAGCTAATAACTTACTCTGTGCTATGTTAGATACTCATCTACAAAAGGGTAACAAATTAGGAATAGACATCCATAATATCAATATCAACCGGGTAGTAGACATCTCTGATCGAGCACTTCGCCACATCGTAATTGGTTTAGGAGGAAAAACTAACGGTATCCCCCGCGAGACTGGTTATGATATCACTGTAGCCTCAGAAGTTATGGCTATCCTCTCTTTAGCTACTAATGTCTTTGATCTTCGAGAAAGATTGGGCCGGATGACCGTAGCCTATACCACAGATGATAAACCGGTAACTGCCGAAGACCTAAAGGCAGCCGGAGCCATGACTGTTCTCCTAAAAGATGCTCTAAAACCTAATCTCATCCAGACTTTAGAACACGGAGTCTGTTTTATGCACTGCGGCCCCTTTGCCAATATTGCCCATGGCAATAATTCAGTTTTAGCCGACCTGATTGCCTGCAAATTAGCTGATTATGTAGTAACCGAATCAGGATTCGGTGCAGATATGGGTTTCGAGAAGATGTGTAACATAAAGTGCCGCACCAGCGGCCTGAAAGTAGATGCAGCAGTAATAGTCTGTTCTATCCGCGCTCTTAAGATGCACGGTGGTGCTATAAAAGTAGTAGCCGGGAAACCATTAGACCAAGAAACATTAGCCCGGGAAGATCTTGACTCAGTAGCTAAAGGTTGTGAGAATTTAGAAAAGCAGATAGAAAATGTTACCATCTTCGGGGTACCGGCTGTAGTAGTTATTAATAGATTTACCACAGATACACCCGCGGAAATTGAACTGGTAAAACAAAAGGCTTTAACTGCCGGAGCAACCTCTGCGGTTACCCATGAAGTCTGGGCTAAAGGAGGAGAAGGAGGAATAGAATTGGCCGAAGCCGTAGTAGAAGCCACCAAAAAACCTAATCACTTTCATTACCTCTATACCTTAGATATGTCTATCAAAGAGAAGATTGAGACCATCGCCACCAAGATCTACGGGGCAGAGGGAGTAGATTATGCTCCTTTAGCCGAGAAGAAAATCAAACTCTTTACCCAGGTAGGTTTCGATAAACTCCCTATCTGTATGGCTAAGACTCATCTTTCTTTATCTCATAAGCCTTTAGTTAAAGGCAGACCCCGTCATTTCCGTATACCAGTAAGAGATGTCAGGGCATCAGTAGGAGCAGGATTCTTATATCCTCTTTTGGGAACAATGATGACTATGCCAGGATTGCCTTCCGTACCGGCAGCTACTAAAGTAGATATCGATGAGAATGGGAATACGGTGGGATTGTTCTAAATTAGTATATAGTATCTGGTATTTAGTATATAGTAAAGAAATAGTACGATAGAAATTTGAAGTCAGAAGATAGAAAATAAACATAGTGCGTACTGAGTATTGCGTGAAGAAAATCAGAAGTTAGGAGTAGGGGCACGATGTATCGTGCCCCTACAAAATTTTAAAACAGTGAATAGCATAATGTAGGGGCTTGATTCATCAAGCCCACAATAAGGACGGGTCGGATAAATCCGACCCCTATAATCTAATACTAATGGTGTAAACGGATATCGACCAAAAACTATTTCAAGGAGGTGATAATTGAAAGTAATTAGAAAGCAGTATTAAAATGAAATTTGATTAAAATCATTAAATAAAAAAACGAGTGGAGGGAAAATATCAAATGAGTAACAAAGTTATAGAGAATCTATATTATACCAAAAGTGATGAATGGCTGAAGGTAGAAAATGATATTGGAACAATAGGAATTACTGATTACGCCCAAGATCAGCTTGGGGATATCGTATATTTAGAAAAAGTAGAAAAAGGTAAAAAATTAAAGCAAGGTGAAACTCTTACTACCATTGAATCGGTTAAAGCTGTATCTGATGTGAAAACTCCGATAGCCGGTGAAGCAATCGAAGCAAACACAAAAGTTATTGAGGATGCTTCTATTATCAACCAAGATCCTTACAAAGAAGGATGGATTGCTAAAATAAAGATAGAAAATAAAGATGAATTAAAAAATATGATGAGTGCACAAGAATATTCTGAATATAGAAAAGAATAATAAAAAAGAATAGAGGTATAATAAAATGAGATACATCCCAAATACCGAAGAGCAAAAAAAGGAGATGTTAAAAGAGATTGGAGTTTCTTCCTTTGAAGAATTAATTAAAATTATTCCTCAAGGTCTCAGGTTGAAAAAAAGATTAAATATTCCAGAAGCAATGTCAGAAAGTGAATTAGAAGATAAAATTCAGCATATTGCTCAAAAAAATTCCAACTTCTTTTTAATGAAGCCTTTGGTAGGTGCCGGTGCCTACCGACATTATATTCCAGAAGCAGAAAAATTTCTCTTGCAAAGAGAAGAATTTTGGACCTGCTATACCCCATATCAACCTGAACTGAGTCAGGGAACCTTACAATCAATATTTGAATACCAGAGCTACATTTCCCGGCTTACCAAGATGGAGGTAATAATTCCTTCTATCTATGACGGTGCTTCCGCTACTGCCGAAGCAGCTTTGATGTCTTTAAGATTAACTCATAAAAACAAAATAATTGTTTCAAATTTGCTACATCCGCACTACCGAGAAACACTCAAAACCTATTTAGCGCCTCATGAACCAGAAATTATCGATTTACCTTATAATGATGGCTTGGTTGATATAAAAAAATTAAAGGCCTTGATTGACGAAGATGTAGCGGCAGTTATTATTCAAAGTCCCAATTTCTTTGGGGGCATAGAAAATATGGCAGAAATTTCCGAAATAGTGCATTCTAAAAGTGTACTGTTAATCAACGTAATTGTAGAAAGTATGTCCCTGGGAATTTTAAAAGCTCCTGGTGAAATGGGGGCTGATATCGTAGCTGGTAATGCCCAATCTTTTGGAATGGATTTAAACTATGGCGGTCCCTACAATGCCTATTTAGCCACCAAAAAGCAATACATCAGGCAGCTTCCCGGAAGAATCATAGGAGAAACAGTCGATGTGGACGGAAAAAGGGTTTTTGTAATGACTATGCGGGCACGGGAACAGGATATAAGGAGAGAAAAAGCAACTTCTAACATTTGTACCAACCATAATTTAAACGTTATTGCTGCTAATATTTATCTTTCTCTTATGGGCACTGAAGGTCTTTATCAACTTTCTTTTCTAAATACTAAATCTGCCCATTATTTAGAAAAACTATTATTAAAATCCGGGAAATTTGAAAAAGCGTTTAATTATCCCTTCTACAATGAATTTTTACTAAAAAGTAAAGAAAACATATCCACCATTAACAAAAAATTATTAGAAAATAATTTTATTCCTCCTCTTAAGATTTGTGAATTTTATCAGGCGGATAATCTAAAAAATGTTTTACTCTTTGCAGTAACTGAAACATTAAACAGGGATGATTTAAATAAAGCTGCTAAGATTCTTTCGGAATAAGGAGGAAAAAATATGAAATTAATATTTGAAAAAAGTATAAAAGGTAGAGATGGTTATTCACTACCCCAAGATTTATTTAACGAGATTAAAATCGAAGAATGTTTACCTGAATATGCTATTAGTAAGGATAAAAAATTACTTAGTGAAATATCGGAAGTAGATGTTGTTCGACACTTCACCAAACTTTCTAAATTAAATTATGGCCTTGACGATGGTTTCTATCCCTTAGGTTCGTGCACCATGAAGTATAATCCTAAAATTAATGAAAAGCTGGCCTCGCTAAGTAATTTTGTGTATGCTCATCCCCTGGCCCCTGAAGAAACAGTTCAGGGTTGTTTAGAGATTGTCTATAACTTAAATAAACTACTCTGCGAAATAACCGGCATGGATGAATATACTATGGCCCCTGCTGCTGGTGCCCATGGAGAATTAACCGGGAATCTTATTATGAGAAAATATTTTGTAGATCGCGGAGACCTCCGGCATAAAATGCTAATCCCTGATTCCGCTCATGGTACTAATCCTGCTTCAGCCGCAATGTGTGGGTTTCAAGTTGTGGAAGTAAAATCAAATGAAAAAGGAACCGTTGACTTAAAAATATTGGCTGAATTGATGGACGAAGATACGGTCGGATTAATGTTAACCAATCCTAATACCGTAGGATTATTCGATGAAGGAATAGAAGAAATTGAAAAGATTGTCCATGATAAAGGTGGTCTGCTCTATTATGATGGAGCTAACCTTAACGCTTCCCTGGGAATCATCAAGCCCGGAGATGCCGGATTCGATGTTGTTCATCTTAATCTGCATAAAACTTTTTCTACTCCCCACGGAGGAGGTGGACCCGGTGCTGGAGTAATCGGAGTAAAGAAAGACCTTATCCCTTACCTTCCCACTCCCAATGTTGCTTTTGATCCTGAACGAAAGAAATATTATCTATTAGATGCGGGAGAAAAAAGTATTGGCATGGTAAGGGCATTCTGGTCTAATTTCTCGGTATTGCTTAAAACTTATGCCTGGATTCTTTCTATGGGTCCTGATGGTCTTTTTAATGCTTCGGAAACCAGTATAATCAATGCCAATTATGTATTAGCTAAGCTAAAAAAGTATTATAAACCTGCTTATGACCGTTATTGTGGACATGAATGTACGGTTACTGGAAGAGAGTATAAAAAATATGGGGTGAAAACCTTGGATATTGCCAAAAGAATAATGGATTATGGTATGCATCCACCTACTATCTATTTCCCCCATTTTGAACCTTACGCTGAAGAAACTATAATGGTGGAACCAACTGAATCAGAAAGCAAGGAAATGCTGGATAAATTCGTTGATATTATGATAAAAATCTCTGACGAAGCCAAGACAAACCCTGAACTATTGACCACTGCTCCTCATAATACTCCCATTAGAAGGACTAATGATGCCCTGGCTGTAAAGAGAGCAATTTTGACTTATGATGATGAATTAAAACTGAAAGATGAATTAAATTATCAAGAAAAAGATATTAATTTTTAACCAGGAGGTTTTAAAGATGGAAGAACAAGAACTATTATTAACTCCTCTCCATGAGGAACACTTAAAATTAAAAGCACGGATGATACCCTTTGATGGTTTTGATATGCCGGTCCAGTACACGGGTATTATAGAAGAACATTTTGCAGTAAGAGATAAAATTGGCATCTTTGATGTATCTCATATGGGAGAAATTGAACTTAAAGGTAAAGATGCCCTTCCCTTCGCTGATTATCTGTTAACCAATTCGGTAATAAATTTAAAAGATGGAGATATAAAATATTCTCCCTTATGTTATCCTCACGGAGGTCAGGTCGATGACCTCTTCGTCTATAAGGTACGGGACGATTTTGTACTCTTAGTAGTAAATGCCTCGCCCCATTACTCTATCAAAGATTACGACTGGATTGTCAAAAATAAAGGTGATTTTGATGTAGATATTACCAATAAAAGTAAAGAATACGGAGAAGTGGCAGTCCAAGGCCCCGACTCTATAAAACTTTTAGAATCTTTGGTAAAGGCAGATATTTCTCTTAAAGAGTTAAAACGCTTTAAGTTTATTTTTGGCGAACTCTTTGGTAAGAAGATTCTTATCTCAAGAACTGGGTACACCGGAGAAGACGGCTATGAAATTTACACCTTTAAATCTGAAGATATCATAGATATCTGGCAGGGTATTCTTAAAGAGGGTGAAAAATATGGTTTAAAACCGTGTGGATTAGGATGTAGAGACACTACTCGGTTTGAGGTCTGTTATTGGCTTTATGGTAATGATATTGATGAAACCGTTAATCCTTTGGAAAGCGGTCAGAGTTGGACGGTAAAGTTGGATAAAGAATATTTTATTGGAAAAGACGCTTTAGTTAAAATAAAGGAAAAAGGAATTAGCAGAAAATTAGTGGGACTTTACATTCCTCAAGGTGGTATCCCTAGAAATAAAATGGAAGTAAAGAAAAATGGCAAAAAAATCGGATATATTACCACAGGAAATTATTGTCCATCCCTAAAAAAAGTGTTTGCCCTGGCAATTATTGACCTTCCTTTTACTGAAAAAGGTAGTAAGGTGGATATTGCCATTAGAAATAAAGAGGTTGAAGCAGAAGTTGTGGGGACACCTTTTTTACCACCATTCAATAAAAGATAAGAAAAAACAATTAAATACAATTATTTTTAAAAAAAAGAAGGATTTTAAACTATTCACGTAGAATACTATATTATTAGGTAAAACAATAAAAATGTTCCCTGCTAAAATATTCTTAGAGAAAGTGAGGTGGTTTTTATAAATATCAAAAAAATAATCTTAAAGGAGGTAACGCCATAAAAAAATATTTATAATAACTTTAATTATCTTTTTATCATAATCGTTAAACAGTTTTTTAATCCTAAAAAAATTAAAAGGAGATTTATAATGACTGCTATAATGGATTTTATAGGCGTTCTGGATAATTTTGTCTGGGGTCCGCCTATGATGATAATGTTAGTAGGAACAGGAATATTCCTTACTATTAGATTAGGTTTCCCGCAATTTAAACATACCAGTTATGCCTTGAAACTTATCTTTAAGGGTGCATTAAAAAAAGACTCATCTGAAAAGGAAGAAGGAGAAATCAGTCCTTTCCAGGCACTTACTTCAACACTTGCTGCCACAGTAGGAAACGGTAATATAGCCGGAGTAGCCACCGCAGTAGCCGCCGGTGGACCTGGAGCATTAGTGTGGATGTGGCTTACTGCCTTGGTTGGAATGTGTACCAAAATGTGTGAAGCTACCCTGGGAGTAAAATACAGAATCAAAGATAAAGACGGAGCATTTGCCGGTGGTTCGATGTATTTTATCCAAAAGGGTTTAGGACAAGGATGGCTGGGTTGGCTCTTCGCCTTTTTCGGTGCAATCGCTGCTTTTGGTATTGGAGATGCGGTTCAGACCAATTCTATGGCTCTGGTAGGCAATAGTGTTTTTAACATACCAACGTGGTTAACAGGTGCCGTCTTAACTTTTTTAGTTTTTATAGTCGTAGTCGGAGGAATTAAAAGAATCGGTGAAGTTACCGAAAAATTAGTTCCCACCATGGCAATTTTTTATATTCTCGGCGCCTTGATTATCATCATCGCTAAAATCAATATGCTCCCCTGGGCACTCGGAGAAATATTTAAATCCGCCTTTACCGGAAGAGCTGCTTTTGGTGGATTTGCCGGAGCTACCGTAGCTCAAGCCATGAGGTTTGGTGTGGCAAGAGGAATATTCTCTAACGAAGCTGGTTTGGGTAGCGCAAGCATGGCTCATGCTGTTGCCAAGACCCCTCATCCTGCTCGTCAAGGAACCATTGCTATGGTCGGAGTTCTGATTGATACTTTAATTATTTGTTCTATGACCGGTATTGTGATTGTTATGACCGGTTCATTGGAAACTGGTCTTACCAGTACTGCCCTTACCGCTCATGCTTTTGCTTCTGTTTTAGGAGGAGTAGGAGGACCTATTGTTGCCATTGGTTCTTTATTGTTTGGTTATTCTACCATTATAACCTGGTGTTACTATGGACAACAATGTGCTCGTTACATTTTCGGACCTATTGTAGTTAAACCTTATGCCTGGCTTTTTGTTATAGTTGCCTTTTTAGGCGCTATAGCAAAAGTTCCTTTTATCTGGTTGCTTACTGATATGCTTAATGGAGCAATGGCTATTCCTAACTTAATTGGTTTACTCTTCTTAAGTGGTGTAATGGCAAAAGAATTAAAAGACTATTTCTCTAACCCAGAATTGTTAGGCCGCTAGAATAAAAATATTTTAAAAAATGGCATCTTGGTTAAAAATCAAGATGCCATTTTTTTATTCAAATTATCTTTAATTATTAAAAGACCTCTATACTTTTTTATCTTTTTAATATAGAGGCCTTTTTTTTATATTTATATCATTTTATTGTTAATCTACTTAATACATTCCGCCCATTCCACCCATTCCACCTGGAGGCATGCCCGGCATATCTTTCTTTTCTTCAGGTTTATCGGTAATCAAACATTCGGTAGTAAGGATCATTCCACCTATACTGGCTGCATTTTGTAAGGCAGACCTGGTGACCTTAGCCGGATCAACAATACCTGCTTTTATCATATCGGTAAATTCTCCGGTTAAAACATCAAAACCAATACCTTTTTCTTTGGTCTTTAATTTCTCCACAATCACCGAACCCTCATAACCGGCATTCTTGGCAATCTGTTTCGCCGGAGCTTCTAAAGATTTTATTATAATTTTTACTCCGATTTTCTCATCACCTTCTAATTTCATATTCTCCAATCCTGGAATAATATTTATTAGAACAGTTCCTCCGCCAGCAACAATGCCTTCTTCTACCGCTGCTTTAGTTGCAGATAGGGCATCTTCAACGCGATGTTTCTTTTCTTTAAGCTCAGTTTCAGTAGCAGCACCAACTTTAATAACAGCTACTCCGCCAACCATCTTTCCCAATCTCTCTTGTAATTTTTCGCGATCATAATCAGAGGTTGTATCTTCAATCTGAACCCTAATTTGGGCTTCACGTTTCTTAATTTCTGCAGTGTCGCCTTTTCCATCTACAATGATAGTCTCTTCTTTGGTTATTTTAACTTGATGAGCACTTCCTAACATCTTAATTTCTGTATTTTCTAATTTGAGTCCTATCTCTTCAGAAATTAATTGTCCGCCAGTAACCACTGCGATATCAGCCATCATTTCTTTTCTTCTATCTCCAAAACCAGGCGCCTTCACAGCAACACAATTTAGAGTTCCTCTAATTTTATTTACTACTAAAGTAGCCAAAGCCTCTCCTTCGACATCCTCAGCAATAATTAATAAAGGTTTGGCGGATTGAGCAACTTTTTCCAAGATAGGTAATAACCCTTTCATATTACTTATTTTAGAATCAGTTATTAATATATAAGGGTCATCGAAAATTGCTTCCATCCTTTCTGCATCAGTTACCATATAAGGGGAAATATATCCTTTATCAAATTGCATTCCTTCTACTACTTCTAAAGTAGTTCCTAAAGTTTTGGATTCTTCTACGGTGATTACTCCGTCTTTCCCTACTTTTTCCATAGCATCAGCAATGATATCTCCTATTTCTCTATCAGCAGCTGAAATTGAAGCTACATTAGATATAGATTCTCTATCACTAACTTCTTTACTCAACTTTTTAATTTCACTAACTGCTTTTTCTACAGCTTTATCTATTCCCTTCTTTACCATAATGGGGTTTGCACCAGCTGCCACATTTCTCAAACCTTCATGAATAATCGCTTGAGCTAATACAGTAGCAGTAGTAGTACCATCTCCAGCAATATCATTAGTTTTAGTTGCTACTTCTTTCACAAACTGAGCCCCCATATTTTCAAAAGGGTCCTCAACATCAATCTCGCGAGCAATAGTAACTCCATCATTAGTAATGGTGGGTGAACCAAATTTTTTATCTAAAACTACATTTCTTCCCTTAGGACCTAAAGTAATTCTTACACTGTCAGCTAAGGTTCTTGCACCTTTCTCCAAGGCTCTCCTTGCATCTTCATCAAATAAAAATTGTTTTGCCATTTATTTATCCTCCTTTTATATCTAACCTCTTTAAATTTTTTTCTTTTTAAAATTAAATTGTTTTAAATCAATTGTAATATAATAATTTATATTTTATTATTTCACAATTGCTAAAATATCTTTTTCGCTTAAAATGAGATAATCTTCATCATCATCGTCTTTGATGTCTGTCCCAGAATATTTTGCATATACTACTTTATCTCCTTTTTTAACAGTCATAGGAACTATTTTCCCATCTTTGTTAGTAGCGCCGGGTCCTACGGCCAATATTTCTCCTGCTTGAGGCTTTTCTTTAGAAATAGTATCAGGAAGCAGAATTCCTCCTTTGCTTTTCTCCTCTTCTACTAAGGGTTTTATCAATACCCGATCTCCTAATGGTTTTAATTCCTTAATGTTCATGCTCAGTAACCTCCTTTAATTTATATTTATACTTTAAAAATTAATTAGCACTCTCATAGCAAGAGTGCTAAAAACACCTTATATATAGTATATAAACTTCTTAGGAAAAGCAAACTTCGTTATCTGCCATATTTAGCTATTTACCCTTATTTTTTATGATTATAAGTTATTTATTGATCATTTGCTTCTATTTAGTAGTTTTTCCTCACCAATGGCAATCTTGATATTGCATCTAAGTTTAAAGATGATTTTTTGTTTTCTTTAAATTTATAATATCCTGCTGAAGCTACCATAGCTGCATTATCTGTACACAAGGAAATTGAAGGATAGAAAACCTCAATATTTAATAGATTTGCTTTCTCTTTAATCTCTCTCCTTAGAGAGCTATTGGCAGCAACTCCACCAGCTAAAACAATCTGTTTCGTTTTAAACTTTAAAGCTGCTTTTATAGTCTTTCCTACCAATACATCGGTTACTGCTTGTTGGAAAGAAGCCAATATATCGCTAATAGGAATATTTTTATTCCTTTTTTCTAACGCTTTTATATGGTAGATTACTGCAGTTTTAAGACCGCTAAAACTAAAATCATAACTTTTATCATTTAAAATAGGGCGAGGAAATCGGATTGAGGAGGGATCTCCTTCTTTAGCTAATTTTTCGGTGATAGGGCCACCGGGGTAGCCTAAGTTTAAAAACTTTGCTATTTTATCGAAAACTTCTCCTGCTGCGTCATCTTTGGTCTGGCCTAATAATTTATATTCTCCAAAATATTTTATATACACCAAAGAAGTATGTCCACCTGAAACAATTAAACAAATAAAGGGGGGTTTTATCTCATTGTGTTCTAAAAAATTTGCATAAATGTGGGCTTCAAGGTGGTTCACTCCGATAAGTGGTATATTTCTTGCATAAGCTATGGCTTTAGCGACAGATAATCCCACTAATAGTGAACCTATTAAGCCTGGGCCGTAAGTTACTGCTATTGCAGATAAATCAGTAATCTTTTTCCCTGATTCGTCTAAGGCTTTATCAATTACCGGGATGATATCCTCCATATGTTTACGTGAAGCTATTTCTGGAACCACTCCTCCATATTTTTGATGAATGCTAATCTGGGAAGCGACTATGTTCGAAATAATTTTTTTTCCATCTTCCACAATAGCAGCTGCTGTTTCGTCACAAGAGGTTTCGATTCCCATTATTAAGTCTGACATAACATTTTTTTCCTTCTGCATAGAATGTACTAATTTATTAATTGACCAATTCACCGATTAGCTAATTGACCAAAGAAAAACAATACAAATATAAGAATTGACCAGTTAATTTAGTTAGCTAGTTAGCCAGAATAAAAGTGCATCTCGTATCTCATGAATAATTAGCTATATGGTACCTGGTTAAAGGTTCTGATTTTAACTGGTAAACCGGTTAACTGGGTAACTAAATAAACTCGCAACCTGTTACCCGAAACTATTAACTCTCACTTGTTACTTATATTTTTTCTCCCAGACAATTTCAGCCTGAGACTTCCTCAGATAAAAAGGAGAAAGTGTAGAAATATCATCTTCTTCTCTTTTTTTAAGTTTATTTAAACCTAAAATAGCAATATTAGTAGCTGTCGGTAAATTTATTTGGGAATCGATAAATAAAGCATCTTTACCTAATTTTTCCTTAATAATATCCCGATATTTTTTTATTCCATCTCCTAAGAAGATTATCTTTTCTTTTAAGAGAGAGAGTCGGGTAAGCAAACTTTGAATATCTTCACATTTATAATCCATAAACCTATGCAAACTATCCCCTCCCCGAAATACCACATCATATATTTCATCTTTCTTGGATTCTAAAACAGGACATATTAAATAGGGAATTTCTTTTAAGGGGAATGCCATGGCATCTAAGGTAGGAATTCCCAATAAAGGTAATGAACGAGCGTAACATAGCCCCTTTGCCACACCTAAACTAATTCGAAGACCAGTAAAGGAACCTGGGCCTATGGAAACTGCGATACCATTAATTTCTTCTATTTTTAAGTCTATGGTTTTTAACAAGTCTTTTATAGCAGGTACTAAAATAGATGAATGTTTTTTTTTCAAGCCATTAATAGTATACTCTATAAGAATATTTTCATCTTCTATTAAACCTAAATTACAAAACTTGGTAGAAGTATCAATTCCTAAAATTTTCAATTCTGCTTAGCTCCTTTAAAAATTTTTTAAATCTATCCTCTTGGGAAATGAAAGAGATTATTCTTTCATAACGATCTTTAAATTTGATATCAATCTTTAAATGTTCTTTTGGTAAAAGTTGTTCAATCTTCTCAGCCCACTCAATAACTGTCAATCCTTCTCCGTAAAAATATTCCTCGTAACCCAATTCTAAAACTTCTTCTGCACTATTAAGCCGGAACAGGTCAAAGTGATAAATTGGAATTTTACCTTGATATTCATTTATGATGGTAAAAGAAGGGCTAGTGACATAATCTTTCACTTCTAATTGCTGAGATATTCCTTGAATAAAACAGGTTTTTCCTGCACCTAATTCTCCGTAAAAAGCCAATAAATCTCCGGGCCTAACCAATTTGCCTACTTCTTTCCCTATTTTTTTCGTTTCTTCGGGACTATTAGTAATAATAGTTAAATTCATCTTAACTTATTCACCAATTCTCCTATTCACCCATTGACCAATTAAATTAATCGTTAGTATATCGTATTGCGTATTGCGTTCGTATTTAAATGGCAAAAAGAGAAAAAACCTACAATTTGGAATATACAAATATTTACTTATAATATATTATTCATCACTGTTTCTCTCTGTCTTCTGCCTTTTATTTTCCTTACGAGATACGGATTTGTTCCAGGTAACCAATTAACTATCTAACTCTTTTCTTATTACTCATCACTCATCACTGTATTTCTAAACGCCCTACGCTAAACGCTATACGCTATTTTGCTACAGTAATTTTTCCCCTAACATAGTTTTAATCTTCCAGGGTCTTCCATTTTTAATAAATAATTTAGGAACTCGTTTTTTATCAGGCATATGAACAATTTCGTAATTAATAGTCCCAATTTTATCTGCTATTTCTTCTACGCTTATTTCTTCTTGTCCCTGTCTTCCCCAAAGTATCACTTCGTCACCTATTTCCACTTGAGGAAGATCAGTAACATCTATCATGGTTTGATCCATACATACCCGCCCGATTATAGGAAAACGCCTTCCTCTTACCAAAACCTCTCCTTGATTAGAAAGTAGTCGATTATAACCATCAGCATAACCTACTGGTAAAGAAGCAACAACTGTTCTTTTTTTCTTGGTAGTATAAGTTCGACCATAACCGATAGATTCTCCCGTAAACAATTCTTTTAAAAAAACTATTCGAGTTTTAAAACTGTGAGCAGGAATTAGTTTTACAGTCTTCTGCACCTCTCTTGAAGGATAAAGTCCGTATACAGAGATTCCCGACCTTACTAAATCTAACCACATATGTGGTAAATCAAGAAGTGTAGCACTATTTCCTACATGTTTTACCGGAATTCTTATTTCTTCTTTTTCTAAAATAGTTAAAACTTCCATAAATTTTTTAAATTGTTTTTCAGTATATGTCTTATCTTTCTCATCAGCAACTGAAAAATGGGTAAAGATGCCTTCTATTTCCACATTTTTCAAAACCTTTACTTTTTTAATAAAATTTAAAACATGGTTAGGGGATATTCCTATTCTTCCCATACCCGTATCTACTTTAAGATGAACCTTAACTATTTTGTCTTCTTTAAACGCTGAATCAGAAAGTTTTTCTATCCTCTCATATTCACTCACTGTAGGAGTTATATTATATGATACCAATAGTTCTGCTTGTTGCTTCAAAGTTAAACCGAGGACTAAAATAGGTACAGTAATACCGCTTTTGCGGAGAAAAATACCTTCTTCTAAACGAGCGACCGCTAATCTTGTAGCTCCGTTATTTAAAACTACTGAAGCTATTTCCAGAACATCATGCCCGTAAGCATTGCCTTTAACTACCGCCATTAATTCTTTTTCTTCACCTATTAACTTTTTGATATTTTTCACATTGTTTGCAATTGCATCAAGATTTATTTCTACCCAGGTAGGACCCAATAACTTTTGCATTTTATTTTCCCCTTTTTTAATTATTCCGAATTTAAAAAAGCCTGAGGAACTTGAGACAAAATATCACCGGCTATCATACCTCTTTCTCCCTTGATGCCCCGGGCTAAATCGCCGGCCAGAGTATGGATGTAAACTCCGGTTATTGCTGCAGAAAAATTATCAGCACCCTGGGCTATTAAGCTGCAAATTATTCCAGTCAGAACATCCCCCGAACCTCCGGTAGCCATTCCTGAATTATCACCAACATTGATATAGGTTTCTCCTTCTTTGTTAGCAATTATTGTTCTAGCTCCTTTTAAAACTACTACAATTCCATATTTTTGAGCAATTTCTCTGGTAATATCTAATTGATTATTTAAAATATAATCTACATCCTTATTTATTAATTTAGCTATTTCCCCGGGATGGGGAGTAATCACCAGAGGAGTTTTAGTCTTTTTCAATATGGTAGGATCCTCACTTAAGGCATATATTGCATCGGCATCAACAACCAAAGGAATATTAGATTTTTCTATAATTTTTCTAACTAATCTTTGAGTCTCTGCTTGTCGGGAAATACCAGGACCTATCCCTAATACAGAATAATTTTTCATTAATTTTGAAATTGTTTCTTCTGCTTCTTCTCCTAAAGACTGTTTTTCCGTTTCGGCAAGAGGAAGGGTCATAACTTCGGTTAATTTTACTTCCATTATTGGATTCAAACTTCTAGGAATTCCCAATACCACAATGCCTGCTCCGCTTCTCATAGCTGCTTCGCTGGCTAAATATGCTGCACCAGTCATGCCCGCCGAACCAGCTAAAATTAAGACTTTGCCAAAAGAACCTTTATGGGAATAGGTTGCACGAAAAGGTAAAAGTGGTTTGACTATCTCTTTGGTTACCATATTAGTTTTTATTTTATTATTTTTTAGAAGATAAGAGGGTATGCCAATGTCTTCTATTGTTATCTTTCCCGCATAGCTCGCTCCGGGAAAAATCAATAAACCAATTTTTGGTAGAGCTAAAGTAATGGTATGAGCTGCCTTGATGCATGGTCCTTCAATCTTTCCTGTATCTGCATCTAAACCAGAAGGAACATCAATTGCAACTACTTCTTTGTTAGCAATATTAATCAAATCTATTATCTTAGCTTTTAAACCAGTCACCTTCCCTTGTAATCCGGTTCCCAATATGGCATCAATAATCAAATCAGAATTTTGTATGGCTTTTTGTATTTCTTCGAGTTTCGTAGTTTCTGCCTCGATTAATTCGACTCTCATTTTATTAATTATATTTAAATTTTCTTCTGCTTCGCCTTTAATTTTATTAAAAGGGGTGAGGAGAAATACTTTTACTTTCGCTCCGTAGTTATAAAGATGACGAGCAACTACAAAACCATCTCCCCCATTATTGCCCGATCCAGCAAAGATGATAATCTTTTTTAATCTTAAATCAGGATAAATATTTTTCAGACTTTGAAATATTCTTAATCCAGCATTTTCCATCAAAATAAGGCCAGATAGATTATTTTCTTCTATTGCTTTCCGATCAATTTCTCTAATTTGTTGGCTGGTAACTACCTTCATAAGATAACTCCCCTTAAATTAATTGACCAATTATCCAATTAAATTAGTCGTTAGTTTTAAATACAAGTTTTTAGTTTTCAGTTATCGGTTTACAGTTTTTACGATTTTGTAGGGGCACAATGAATTGTGCCTTCCTTTTTTATTGTCTTTTGTTATACCCTGGGCACGATGCATCGTGCCCCTACATCTGACTTCTAATTTCTATCTTACTATCTCTTTGCTATATACTCAATGCTAGATACTATATCTTAATTATGCTATTCACTAACAACTAATTACGCTAAACGCTCGCTCTATACTAGAATACAAGATACGAATCAGTATTGATTTTTATTTTTCAAGTGTGCCTTCAAGAATTACCTGGGAAATAGCATATTCTTTGGTATGAGATATGGTGATAAAATACTTGTTAACTCCTCTTGTTGAAGCGATATTTTTTAATTTTCCGAATGTGTCTATAATAGGTTGCCCTAGCTCATCATTTTTTATTTCAATCTCTTTCCAATTAGCCCCTCTTAAGCCTAATCCCAATGCTTTTAATAGTGCTTCTTTGGCGGCAAATTTCCCAGCATAAGATTGATATTTGTTGTCCTTCTTTTTTTCACAATAATTTCTCTCTAGGGGAGTAAATATCCTGGAGTTAAAATTATTTCCCCATCTTTTAATTATTTTTTCTATTCTTTCTATTTTAACTAAATCTATTCCACAACCTATAATCAAGAGCATCTATCCTTTTACTTATTAATTTTTCTCTATCAGTTATTAATTAGCTAGATAATTTAAAATTCTTTGTAATAAACATTACCCTTTTCTATCTTTCCTTTTAGCCATTTCAGTAAATATTTTTTAATTACGTTTCTGCTGACGGGTATTAAAAAAATAAAACCCACTGTATCTGTAACAAAACCGGGAGTAAGAAGTAATATACCTCCGGCCAAAATAATTGCTCCTTGAATTAAGCTATCTCCCGGCATGATTCCATCATTTAAATCGTTCTGAATCTTCTTTAATATCATAAAACCCTGATTTTTTACCAAATAAGCTCCTAATATCCCCGTAAAAATAATTATACTGATTGTAGTTAAACTTCCTATTCTCTTCCCCACTTCAATTAAAATATATAGTTCTGTTACTGGAATTATTATAAATAGTATTAATAGTTTGGTAAAAAACATCGTTTACTCCAATTTATAATTAAAATATTTTTAGTAAAATATCCTTAAATTAGTCGTTATTATTTAGTTTACTAGTTGGCTGGTTTGTTGGTTAATAAGTTTAGTATTAATTCTTCAACTAGCTAACCAGATAACCAACTAACCAGCCAACGATATACGAGATATAAATTAGGGCTTACAGAAAAAGAAAATTCCTATGCAATTAAATTAATTTAAGATTAGTATTACATATATTCTTCTACTTCTTTCTGCATCTCCTTAGATATAACTATAAACCTCCCCTTTGCCTCCGCCAATAAAGCACCATCTTCTGAACGAGCTTCCGCTTGAGCCTCAATCATTCTGCCTAAATCTTTAGTCATCTGCGCGGTAAAGATAATTTTTTCCCCTACCAGAGCTTTTTTTCTGTATTTGATGTTTACTTCTACGGTCATAGTCATAACATCCTTACTTATAATTGCAGTTCTACCCATTATTTCATCTAAAATAGAAAACAATATTCCTCCGTGAACAATTCCTTTAAAACCCTGGTGTTTCGATTCGGGAATAAACTCCGCTCTCATTTTATCTTGATCCCTAAAAAAAGTGATATTTAAACCGATGGGATTATCTTTCCCACAAACAAAACATTTTTTATATCCTGGTAAAGCTTGCAAAAGTAAAACCTCCCTGTACTTGGTTACTTGTTTACCTGGTTAGTTGGTTGCTTAGTTAAGAAGATTACCGCATAAACGAATAACTAACTGACCAACATTTTAACTTCTATCTTCTTCACGAGATTCGTATTTGTCTTCTGTTTTCTTAGCCAATTAACCAAGTAACCATCTAACTGGTTAACTAATTTTTTACTATCTCTTTAATTGCCTTTATAGTGGCATGAATATCATCTTCACTAATTCCGTAATGAGTAACCAAACGAACTTTAGTAGGTGGCCGAGGCGAACCTAATATATTATACTCTGCTAACTTGGGTAAAAATTGGTGAGTATCCATACCAGATTTATTAAGGTCAAAACAAACCATATTAGTCTGAACTGTTTCTAAATCAACTTTTATTCCACTTATATTAGCCAAACCCTCTCCTAAAATTCGGGCGTTTTTGTGGTCTTCTTCCAATCGTTCTACCATATTTTCAAGAGCAATTATCCCAGCTGCTGCTAAAATACCTGCCTGCCTCATTCCTCCCCCCAGCATCTTTCTATTTTTACGGGCTCTTTGAATAAATTCTTTTGAACCTGCTAAAATCGAACCTACTGGAGCACTAAGACCTTTAGAAAGACAGAACATCACTGAATCAACATCTTTGGCGAGAAGAGCGGGTTTAATATTTAAAGCTATAGCAGCATTAAATATTCGAGCCCCGTCTAAATGAACTTGAATATTTCGTTGATGGGCTAATTGGCAGATTGCTTCGATTATCTCAGGAGGAATAATTGTTCCTCCGGCACGATTATGAGTATTTTCCACACAGATTAAAGTCGTCTTAGGGTAATGAAGATTTTCCTCTCTCAATGCCCTTTTAATATCCTGAGGATTAAGAATTCCCTTATCTCCGGTAACTAACCGAGGTATCACTCCTGCTACCGCCGACATACCTCCCACTTCATAATAATATATGTGGGAGTCCGTCTCTAAAATTACTTCATCTCCTCTTTGGCAATGAGTTAATACCGCTGTAAGATTTCCCATAGTACCACTGGCCACAAATAATGCTGCCTCTTTCCCTATCTTCTTTGCAGCTAATCCTTCTAGTCTATTTACTGTGGGGTCTTCTTGGTAAACATCATCTCCTACTTCAGCATTATTCATAGCTTCTCGCATCTCATCTGTCGGCAAGGTAACCGTATCACTTCTTAAATCAATTTTTTTTAAATTTATTTTTTTCTTAAAAGTACTGATAATTATACACCTCCAAAAAATATAAAGTATTCAGGAGTCAGAAGCCAGAGTTAATTCGTCGTTCGTATCTTGTATCTCGTACATTATAGCGTTTAGTTAACAACAGACGAGATCCTGTCTTCCAGAATTCACAATTTTGTTTTGTAGGGGTTGGGTTTATCCAACCCGGGATTATGATAAATTTTCTTGCGGGCTCGATGAATCGAGCCCCTACACCCTACACGCTATAAGCTATAAGCTGTTTGTTAATAAATCATTAAATATTTATCCAATTCCCACTGGTGTACTTGCATTCGATAGGCTTCCCACTCCTCTTCCTTGGCATCGACATAATTTTCTAAAATATGAGTGGTTAAGGCAGATTTTATTACTTCGTCCTTATCTAATTCTAATAAAGCTTCTTTCAAGGTAGAAGGCAAATTTTCAATGCCTAAAGATTTTTTTTCTTCTTTGCTCATAGTATAAATATTTTGACTCACCGGCTCTCCCGGATCAATCTTATTTTTAATTCCATCCATTCCTGCTTTTATCATTACTGCAAAAGCTAAGTAAGGGTTACAGGATGGATCAGGACTTCTCAGTTCTGCTCTGGTACCTACTCCTCTAGCTGCAGGTACTCTAATTAAAGGGCTGCGGTTTCTCTCTGACCAGGCAATATATACCGGGGCTTCGTAACCAGGGGTTAATCTCTTATAAGAATTCACTAAAGGATTGTTAATAGCAGTAAATCCCTTAGCATGTTTTAATAGTCCACCTATAAAATATAGCGCTTCTTTGCTCAATTGATATTTACCATTCGAGTCATAAAATATATTATTACCATTTTTAAATAATGATATATGAGTATGCATTCCTGAGCCAGCTATTCCAAAAATAGGCTTGGGCATAAAGGTCACATGTAAATTATGCTTTGAGGCGATGGTTTTACTGGTCAGTTTCAAAGTCATTATTCTATCGGCTGCAGTAAGAGCATCGCAATATTTAAAATCAATCTCGTGTTGGCCGGGAGCCACTTCATGATGGGCTGCTTCAATTTCAAACCCTAATTTTTCCAGAGCAATGACCATGTCCCTTCTGGCCTCTTCTCCCAGATCAACGGGTAAAAGGTCGAAATAGCCACCTTGATCATGGGTCAGGGTGGTCGCCTTCCCTTCTTGATCCCTGAAAAAGAGGAAAAATTCCATCTCTGGCCCAAAGTTAGTGTCATATCCCATCTCTTCCACTTCTTTTAAAACTCTCTTTAGATTATTTCTAGGACAACCATTAAAGGGCGAACCATCAGGATTATAAACATCACAGGTAATCCTGGCAACATCTTTCTCTTCTTCCCAGGGGTTTATCATAAAAGTAGAGTAATCTGGTTTTAAATACATATCTGATTCCTCAATCCGCACAAAACCCTGTATAGAAGAGCCATCAAACATAATCTCCCCATCAAGAGCTTTCTCCAGTTCTCTTACCGGAATTTCTACATTCTTGGGCATTCCCAGAATATCGGTAAATCTTAATCTTATAAATTTTATATTTAATTCTTTAGCTTTATTTAAAATCATCTCTTTGGTCATTTTTTTCATTTACAACTTCCTCCTTAAGTTTTTTTTAAATATGTTTTTACAATTATACTCTTTCTTTTTTAATTTTACAAAATACATTTTTCTAATTTATTTTTTTATTCTACAGTAACGCTTTTAGCTAAATTTCTAGGTTTATCTATATCACATCCCAATCTGTCAGCAATGTGATAGGCAAACAATTGTAAAGGTATAACCGATAAGATAGGATACAGTATATCTAAAGTTTTAGGGATATAAAATACTTTATCTACTATATCAATAATCTCTCTATCGCCTTCTGTAGCTATTGCTAATACCAGGGTGTCCCGAGCTTTAACTTCTTTTATATTGTTAATTACTTTAATATAAACTTTATCCTGTGGCACGATTACCACTACCGGGAAAGTCTTGTCCAAAAGAGCAATGGGACCGTGTTTCATCTCTCCTGCTGGATAACCTTCAGCATGGATATAAGAAATCTCTTTAAGCTTTAAAGCCCCCTCCAGAGAGATTGGGTAATTGATCTCTCTCCCCAGATAAAGAAAATTATGGTATTTATAAAATTCTTCACTTAATTTAATAATCTCCGGGTCTTTAAGTAAAATAATCTCGACCATTTGAGGAATCTTCATTAACTCGGAAATTATTTTATTAATCTCCGACGAATCAAGAATCTCCCTAACTTGAGCAAAATAGAGAGATAATAGGTAAAGGCACATCAATTGACCAATAAAAGCCTTTGTAGTAGCAACACCTACTTCCGGACCTGCCTTAATATACATTACACTATCTGCTTCTCGACTGATAGTACTTCCCTTTACATTGGTAAGAGCTAATATGTAAGAGCCAGCTTCCCGGCAAGCTCTTAAAGCAGCTATGGTATCCGCAGTTTCTCCTGATTGGGATATTAGAATGGTTAAATCTTTTTTGCCCAACAATGTTTTTCTGTATCTAAATTCAGAACTATAATCTACCTCTACCAGAATACCGGTTAATTCCTCAAAAACATATTTACCTGCTAAAGCTGTATAATAAGAAGACCCGCAAGCTAAAATAAATATCCTTTCTATTTCTTTAATTTTATCTAAAGGAAGAGATATGTTTTCAAGTTCCAGTGTTTTTGTAGATAGATTAATTCTATTTTCTAAATTATTACGAATTACCATAGTTTCTTGAAAAATTTCTTTTAGCATAAAATGTTTATATCCACTTTTTTCTGTCATCTCTTCATTCCATTCAATATTTACTATTTCTTTCTGTAAAATTTTACCTTCGAAATCGATTATTTCTACCCCATCTTTAGTTATAGTAGCAATTTCTCTTTCTTCCAAAAAGATTACCCTCTTGGTATAACTAAGTAAAGCAGGGATATCAGAAGCTAAAAACATTTCTCCTTCTCCTATTCCGATAATCAAGGGGCTCCCGCAACGTGAAGCAACAATTTTTCCCGGATCACGAGTAGAAATAACTCCGATAGCATAAGACCCTTCTATTTCTTTTATAGATTTTTTTACTGCTAAAGTTAAATCATCCTGATAATTACTTTCTATTAAATGGGGAAGAACTTCGGTATCTGTTTCAGATACAAAATTGTGTCCTTCGGAAATTAATCTTTCTCTTAAAGGCACATAGTTCTCTATAATGCCATTATGCACTACCACTACCTCAGAATTACATCCATTATGCGGGTGAGCGTTTAATTTATTGGGTTTCCCATGGGTAGCCCACCTGGTATGTCCTAATCCTATATTGCCTTCTGGGGACCCTTTTTCTAATAAATTTTCTAATTCGGCAACCTTTCCTTTACATTTTACTATTCTAATTTTATTATCTTTAAATACAGCTATACCTGCAGAATCGTATCCCCTATACTCTAACTTCTTTAATCCGTTTACCAAAATTGGGATCGCTTCTTTTTGACCAATATATCCAATTATTCCACACATTTTTTAATCCTTTCTTAAATTTGATATTTATTTTTTAAAAACAAAAACCCTATTATTAATCCATCAAGGAATACAATAGGGTAATAAACATAAAATATTCTAATGTGGTGCAAAATAGAAAAAATATTATCTGTCACTTACAATTCTAAAATATATTTTTCAGGAATCCCCAAATAGATTCTAACCATAAAAACCTCTCTGGCCTTGCAATTACTCACAAGTTTTACAGGTTTTCTAAGGATTTGGCTAACCCAGGAGCATCCGCCGAATTCTCGATAAACTCCTTCCTCGTCAACTTACTTTATCGAAACACTAAGTTCTTCAGATTGAGTAAGTTCCGGCGCTTGTATTCAATTTTTATTAATTTATATTTCCATTTATCCCCTCCCTTTAATCTTCCAGTCTACCAGTCCACCAGTCTACCAGTCCACCAGTCTTCCGGTCTTCCGGTTAATTTAGCTATTAATATTCGATATGTTTTTCTCTCTTCTACACGAGATAAAAATTAGATTCCTAATTTCAATTTTCTTTACGCAATACGCGATTCGCGATACGCAATACGGTTAAATATCTTCCTTTTCAATTACCTTTCTTAAATCCTGAGACATTCTCTCTAATTTATCCTCATCTTCTCCTTCTAATAATATCCTAATTAACGGTTCGGTACCAGAAG
>Ga0209386_1000117_pt1 | contig 41416 bp, 33 predicted proteins | sample NGEPertwo_FD_184510 | JGI IMG/M metagenome (GOLD analysis project Ga0209386, IMG submission 184510) | Arctic peat soil microbial communities from the Barrow Environmental Observatory site, Barrow, Alaska, USA - NGEE Permafrost154B-two... | ecosystem: Environmental > Terrestrial > Soil > Wetlands...
GCCCTTCACCGTAGGTACAGAAGGCAGAATGCTAGCGGCACTTAAGCAGCTAGAGCGTAATCATTGTTTGTAATTATAAAGGTCCACCGTTTAACGAGACCAGGTGGAATCTCGACGCGCAACTCTTGCCACTACTTCTCCGAGCGAGTCTAAAACGCCCCCATGTGAATGATCTCTGTACATAGTATACCATATTTACGTTCAAAGCAACGGTGCTTATCTCTGGTATTATTACATTTTTATGGAAAATACACTATTCAAGAGAGTAATTACTTTTAATTATTCCTTGAACCACTCAGTGCTTAGAAGATGAGTCTCTGTGAAGCGCGGTTCTTAATAGGATTTATTACGGTCTCTTAGAGCTCGTTCAATATCACGTTGGCCTTCTCGTTGAGCAAGAACCTGTCGCTTATCATAATTTTTCTTACCTTGACCCACTGCCAATTCGACTTTGGCCATCCCGTTTTTTAAATATAGTTTAATCGGTAGGAGGGTCAGTCCTTGAAGCTGGATCTTACCGACTAACTTGTTAATCTCAGAACGGTGTAGTAGTAATTTGCGGGGCCGAAGTGGATCATGATTGTAACGGTTTCCCTGATCATAAGTGCTGATGTGCATCTGATAAACCCATATTTCGCCCTCTTTTATGCGAGCATAACTGTCTTTCAGGTTAATCTTTCCGTTACGTATGGATTTTATTTCCGTTCCGGTCAGAATGATACCGGCCTCTACTCTATCATTAATGAAATAATCATGGAAAGCTTTACGATTCTCTGAGACGATTTTTATTCCTTCAGAGGGCATAATGGTTCCTCCTCTCACCTAGTTGGATACTTTAGTATAACATCAATTTCCTTTTTTGACCAAATAATTGTTGCTAGTACCAGGTATTAGAAAATCCTTATCATGATCAAACTTGGAACTGTCGCAGAAAGTCTTGGACTCTGAGAACTATTTCTTCTCTCTCCGCTCCCAACGTTAGGATATGTCCAGATTTTCCCCATAAGATCACGGTAGGTCTGACTTGTTGGATTTTGTTCTCAATGATATTGACACTTATAGGGTTCACTGTACGATCCTTCATGCTTTGCATCAATAAGGCTGGGCATTTAACCATGTCTAGTTTTCGTCCCACCTGATTAATAGCCCGATCCAAGGAGATCAAAGCATCAACTGGAAGATTCTCGCCTGCAACCATCGGCGCATTCATCGCGACTATTCCGTCGACCAGTCCAAGCGTTGCCAGATGAAGGGCTAGCAACCCCCCCATTGAGAGACCAATCCCTATGACCGTATCACAAGACTTCCTCAGTTCTTTGACCCCCACTTCCACGTCCTTAGCCCAGTCCTCCCAGCTCGTTTCCGCCCTTTGTTCTGGAGTTGTGCCATGTCCAGAAAGCAGGATCCCTAAAACCGTCCAGCCAGCCTCAGCTAGTCGTTCACCCATAAAGCGCATTTCCGCTGGAGCTCCTGAGAATCCATGAATGAGTAAGCACCCTACGCGTTTTCCTGGGAAGTAGAAGGGCTCCACGGAGCGTCTTTGTGGTTTCACCTGTCACCCTCCTCTTACCCTATCGAAGCAAATAAACGCCTTAGAAGGGACACTTCACATGAAGTGCCCCTTCTAACAATAATCCGGTTTATTTCTCAAGCATTGCTAGACCCAAGCAACTCAATAGAAAGAGGGTTGCTAAAACGGTCGTAAGTTTCCCTAATACAGCATCCATGCCTTTCTTTTTTCCAAAGACAGACTCGCTCGCACCAGTAATAGCTCCAGATAAACCAGCACTTCTGCCAGACTGAAGTAATACAGTTGCAATGAGTCCTAAACAGCATAGCGTCAGAAGAACAACTACAGCGATTATCAATTAATTCACTCCCCTAATAGACCCTAGTCAATAAGCCTACTTATCAATAGTCCTATTCTAGCACAAGCCTCGTGAAAATTCAATAACCCCACACTCTCTAGCGGGCTAATGCTTTCCGTCCGCGATACACTGCGCCTTCTCCAAGTTCCTCTTCAATACGAAGCAATTCGTTGTACTTGGCAACCCGTTCGGTGCGAGCTGGAGCTCCAGTTTTGATCATCCCGGCGTTAACAGCCACCGCAACATGGGCTAGTGTAACGTCTTCTGTTTCCCCAGAACGATGAGAGATAACAGCCGTATATCCTGCACGTTTGGCCATTTCAATCGCATCTAGGGTTTCAGTTAAGGTACCGATTTGGTTGAGCTTAATAAGGATAGAGTTAGCGCTTTTCTCTTGAATCCCGCGTGCTAAACGTTCCGGGTTGGTCACAAATAAATCGTCGCCGACGAGCTGAACACGATCACCCAAGCGTTCAGTCATCTTTCTCCAGCCTTCCCAGTCGTCTTCATCCAAACCGTCTTCTATTGATACAATTGGATATCGCTCGATCAGTCCCTCATAATAATTAATCATCTCATCTGAGGTCTTCTTAAGCCCTTCACTTGCTAGGTTATAGACTCCATCTTCGTAGATTTCTGAGGCTGCGACATCTAAGGCCAACCCCACTTGTTCTCCAGGAATATAGCCGGCTCGTTTAATCGCGTCAACAATGCAAAGCAGTGCGTCTTCGTTAGATTTGAGGTTGGGGGCAAACCCGCCTTCATCTCCTACTGATGTGGAGAGATTTTTTTCTTTTAGTACCGCTTTAAGATTGTGATACACTTCTGTTCCCATTCGTAGCGCTTCAGCAAAGCTGGAGGCTCCAACTGGCATAATCATAAATTCTTGAATGTCCACATTGTTATCCGCATGACTACCACCGTTTAAAATATTCATCATTGGCACTGGCAGTTCTTTAGCATTAACCCCGCCTAAGTACTGATAGAGTGGCAACCCGAGCGACTCCGCAGCTGCTTTAGCGGTGGCCAAGGATACACCTAAGATCGCGTTGGCTCCCAGCTTACCCTTATTGTCCGTTCCATCAAGGTTAATTAGGAGACCATCCAAGCCTGGTTGGTCAAACGGATTCAGCCCCTCAACTTCTGGGCTGATAAGTAAGTTGACATTTTCAACCGCTTTTAGGACCCCTTTACCCATATAACGGGTAGCATCTCCGTCCCGAAGTTCCACGGCTTCAAAAGCCCCTGTAGAGGCACCCGATGGAACCGCTGCACGCCCTATGGTTCCGTCCGTAAGGACTACATCGACTTCTACCGTGGGATTGCCCCGAGAATCTAAAATCTCACGAGCATAAACATCAGATATAAAATTCATTGAAATTTCCCCCTTAAATATTAATAATTTAACTTCAAAGTTACGCTTAATTTTTAAAGATTAATGATTGTCCGGTCATTTCCTCGGGTTGTGGGATTTTGAGTAATTCAAGCATGGTGGGAGCAACATCGCACAGCGCACCACTCTCGCGCAGTTTTTGCCCTTTTAGTTGTTCATTGACTAAGATGAAGGGCACCTTATTAATGGAATGGGCCGTCAAAGGCAGATCCGTCTCTAGATCCACTTTTGCTTCTGCATTTCCGTGGTCGGCCGTCACAAGGATTGTGCCCTCCATTTTTTTAAATTCCTCAACAATCTCACCCAAACACCGGTCAACAGCCTCCACTGCTTTGATGGTTGCAGCGAGCACACCAGTATGTCCCACCATGTCTGGGTTAGCGAAGTTAAGAATGATCACATCGTATTTATTTTTTCTCAGTTCTTCTAGGAGCGTTTGAGTTAATTTGGGGGCACTCATCTCAGGTTGAAGGTTATAGGTCGCAACTTTAGGGGAAGGAATCAGGATTCGTTCCTCACCTGGATCAGGTTCTTCAATTCCGCCGTTGAAAAAGAAGGTCACATGGGCATATTTCTCAGTCTCTGCTATTCTCAACTGTTTTAACCCGCGTAGTGAAAGGACCTCTCCTAAAGTATTTCTCAGATTTTGTTGAGGAAACGCGATGGGCGTGCAGATTGTATCCTCATAAGAGGTCATACACACAAAATTGACTCGCGGGTGAACGGGGCAGGCAAACTCTGTCACCTCTTCATCGACTATGGCATGAGCGATTTCCCGAGCCCGATCAGAACGAAAGTTGAAGAAGAGCACACTGTCGCCCTCTTGAATGGTGGCGACTGGTTTTCCTGCATCATCAACAATGACTGTCGGAAGCACGAATTCATCCGTTACACGCACATCATAAGAACTCTCCAACGCCGCTAAGGCACTTGCTGCGAATTTACCCTCACCCATAACCAAGGCCTGGTAGCTCTTTTCTAAACGTTCCCAGCGTTGATCTCGGTCCATCACATAGTAACGGCCGCTCACCGAGGCAATTTTACCAATCCCCAATGCCCTGATTTTTTGTTCTAATTGAGTGATATATAGTTTAGCACTCTGTGGCAGGACGTCTCGTCCATCGAGAATGACGTGAATATACACCTCTTTAAGTCCTTGTTCCTTGGCCATCTCCAGAAGCGCAAACAAATGCGCTATATGGGAATGAACGCCGCCGTCTGAGAGTAAGCCCATAAAGTGGAAGGCCTTGTTCTGGAGGCGAGCTTTACTCATAGCCTCGAGGAGTACGGGATTCTTAAAGAGTGTCCTATCCTTGATTGCTTTATTGATTCTGGTTAATTCCTGATAGACTACCCGCCCGGCACCCATGTTCAGATGCCCTACTTCAGAATTTCCCATTTGACCCTCTGGTAATCCTACTGCTTCTCCTGAGGCCTCGAGGAAGGTGTGGGGGTAGGTCGTTTCTAAGCGGTGAAAGTTCGGTATATTTGCTTGGGCAATAGCATTTCCTTCAATATCCTCACGGTGACCCCAGCCATCTAAAATCATGAGGAGAAGTGGTTTCGTTGCTCTCACTTTATTTCTTCCCCTCGGGCAACAACCGAGGCCGCGTTATGTACAAGTTTGGCAAAGCCTAGGGGCTCCAGGCTTGCCCCACCTACTAATGCGCCGTCAACATCAGGCTCCGTCAAGAGCTCGGCAATGTTGTCTGCCTTAACACTTCCGCCATAGAGAATGGGCACGTTCTCGGCCCCAAGACTCATGAGGCTGTTCAAAGTAGCGCGGATTGAGGCACACATTTCTTGGGCATCTTTACTGGACGCTGTTTTTCCCGTACCGATCGCCCATATGGGCTCGTAGGCAACGACAATTTTACTCAAGTCCTCTGTGGATAAGCTGGCCAGTGAATGAACCACTTGAGAACTAACCCACTCTGCTGCTTTTCCTTCTTCGCGGACGTTCAGATTTTCTCCGACGCAAAGGATAGGCTTTAGTCCTGCAGCCAAGGCTTTCAACACTTTCTTATTAATTTGTTCATCCGTTTCGCCAAACATTTCTCGCCGTTCTGAGTGGCCGAGTACTACGTAAGTACAGGCTACATCGAGAAGCATCTGGGCGGAAATTTCGCCGGTATAAGCACCCTGGTCTGCCCAGGACATGTTTTGAGCCCCCAAATGCACAACACTTTCTTCCAGTTCATTCTTCAAAGGATAAAGTGCTGTAAAGGGTGCACATAGTATAATATCCAATTCTGCAACGTCCTTGACCTCTTCCAAAAACTTCGTTGCATAGTCCGTTGCTTCGTGAACGGTTTTAAACATTTTCCAGTTGCCAGCGATCACCGGTCGTCTCTTCGCCAATTTATTATTCCTCCCCTTCATAATATTGTAAGGTGCTTGTCTCACGATATGTGATTCAAGGGCCTCTCAAATCCTGATCTTCTTACACAAACCACGATGAACGAACTATGCCTTGTTCTGAAGTGCGTCAACGCCTGGGAGAACTTTACCTTCTAAAAACTCCAGTGATGCGCCACCCCCTGTGGATATATGAGTCATCTGATCCGCAACGCCCATCTTCTTCACCGCTGCGACAGAATCCCCACCGCCGACAATCGTTATCCCGTCACAATTCGCCACCGCTTCGGCAACTCGCTCGGTTCCTTTAGCGAAGGCGTCCATTTCGAAAACACCCATGGGGCCATTCCAGATCACCGTTCGAGCGGTTGAAATTAGGGTAGCGAATCTGTCAGCGCTTGCCACACCTATATCTAAGGCCATTTCATCGTCTTTAATTTCCGAAACGATCGCCGTATGATGAGGCGCCTCAGCTTCAAAAGCAAGGGCTACCACGACATCGATGGGCAGTTCAAGCTTAACGCCCTTCGCTTTAGCTTTCTCGATGAGTTGCTTGGCCAATTCCACTTTTTCCTCTTCGAGCAGGGATTTCCCTACCTTAAGACCTTGGGCTTTCAGGAAGGTATTAGCCATCCCTCCACCAATGATCAAGGCATCAACCTTTTCTAGAAGGTTTTCAATGACGCCGATCTTATCGCTCACCTTGGCACCGCCAATGATAGCCACAAAAGGTCGTTCTGGCCTTGCCAAAGCGTTGCCCATAAATTCAACTTCTTTTTGCATGAGCAATCCTGCAACGGCCGGAATGTAGTGGGTCACCCCTTCCGTAGACGCATGAGCACGGTGTGCAGTTCCAAACGCGTCATTGACAAATAATTCCGCAAGCGTTGCCAGGTCACGGGCAAACGTTGGATCATTTTTTTCTTCTTCCGCATGGAAACGAACATTTTCCAGCAATAGGACCTGTCCGTCTTGCAACTTATTGACGGCTTGCATGACTACTTCTCCCACGCAGTCAGGAGCAAGTGGCACCGCTTGCCCCAACAACTCACTCAAACGCTTGGCAACGGGTGCTAGGGAATATTTGGGATTTATCTTACCTTTGGGGCGACCATGGTGGGACGCTAAAATGACGCGTGCGCCTTCTTTAATGAGGTATTCTATGGTCGGTAAGGAGGCCCGTATCCGAGTATCATCCGTTATTTGTCCCTGCTCGTCCAAAGGCACGTTAAAGTCTGCTCTAACCAGCACACGTTTCCCTCGCACCTGAACATCTTTTACACTCTTTTTGTTCATACCAAGATCCCCTTTCTCTTTGAGCTAGGGTTAAATGACGATTGTTTGCGCATTATTTCTAGATTAACCTTAGTATACCGTAGAAAGAAGCTTCCTACTCACCTAGACTAATTCTACAGTTAAGAGACAGTTTCCTGCCGAACATGACACGTTATTACAGATATTACTAAACTTAGCGATCCATAATAGGGTCTCAATTCGCCCCTATCTCATTCTTACAACTTAATCTTCTTCCCAGTTTTTCGACCGCTCAACGGCTTTCAACCAACCCTTGTAAAGTTTCGCTCTCTTTTCTTCTTCCATGTTGGGTTCAAAACGTCGATCGAGCAGCCAATGTCTTGCTAGGTCTTCTTTGCTTGCCCAGAACCCAACCGCTAAGCCGGCGAGGTAGGCAGCTCCGAGGGCTGTGGTCTCAATAATTTGAGGCCGATCAACCCGAGTCCCTAGAATATCTGCTTGGAACTGCATCAACAAATTATTAGTGACAGCGCCTCCGTCAACTTTCAATGACTTTAAGAAGATGCCGGAGTCAGCCTCCATGGACCCTAATACATCTTTCGTTTGATAGGCTAACGAATCCAACGCCGCACGAATAATATGGTCTTTTGTGGTTCCCCTAGTGAGCCCGAAAATTCCTCCCCTAGCGCGCATATCCCAATAAGGAGCACCTAAACCTACAAAAGCAGGAACAAAATAAACGCCCTCAGAATCTTTCACCTTATTCGCAAAATACTCCGAATCTAGGGCAACATCAATCACTTTCAAACCATCACGTAACCATTGAATTGCCGCACCCGCAATAAAGATACTGCCTTCTAAAGCGTATTCCACCTTGCCATCAATTCCCCAAGCAATCGTGGTCAACAAGCCATGTTGTGAAGTGTGTATTTTGCTGCCTGTATTCATAAGCATAAAGCATCCTGTACCATAAGTATTTTTAGCATCTCCCGGTTCAAAACAAGCCTGTCCAAACAAAGCTGCTTGCTGATCACCCGCAACCCCTGCTATTGGAATCTCATAGCCTAAAAAGACGCCAGCGTCTGTGTTACCATAAACTTCGCTTGAATTGTGCACCTCTGGCAACATGGCCGGTGGTACGTCAAGCATTTCGAGCAGTTCTTTGTCCCAATGCAATTCTCGAATATTATACATCATGGTTCGTGAGGCATTCGAATAATCCGTAATATGCACTTTTCCACCAGTGAGTTTCCAGATTAACCAAGAATCCGTCGTTCCAAACAGCAACTCACCCTTGTCAGCTTTGGCACGAGCTCCTTCAACATGATCTAGAATCCACTTGACTTTCGTGCCAGAAAAATAAGCGTCAACCACGAGACCTGTTTTTTCTCGAACCATGGCTTCATAACCCTTTGCCTTTAAGTCGTCGCAAATTGCCGTCGTTCTGCGACACTGCCACACAATGGCGTTACACACAGGTTTACCCGTTTGTTTATCCCAAACCACCGTCGTCTCACGCTGATTAGTAATTCCAATAGAGGCAATCTCATCGACTTTAATACCCGTCTTCGCAATGAGCTCTGCAATCACGCCATATTGTGTGCTCCAAATTTCCTCAGCATCATGTTCAACCCAACCCGCCTTAGGGTAGATCTGAGCAAACTCCTTTTGAGTCACTCCAACAATCTTACTTTCCTTATCAAAAAGGATTGCACGGCAACTCGTAGTACCTTGATCAAGGGCTAAAACGTACTTTTTCGTGGTAAAATCCCCCTCTTATTAACCGGCACGCCAAGAAGTCGCGAAACACTCGGTCAGTCGCTACGGTCGTGTGCCAAACTAAGGCTAAAGTGCTTGATGCATGTTAACGGGGTTCCCGCCAGATGCAGCGTCCCTGCTGCACTGGCGGCTTCGCACGTCCCTGTGCTCAGCCCCGTTTTGGGCGGGAAGCCCTTAAGCCAAGTTTGGCGGTCCACTTGCGTAAAGGCTTCGCTCCGTGTTGTCGCGACTTTCTCTGGGGATTCGCTGGGCTTGGAACCGCTTGGACAAAGGCCCACCGTTCCAAGCCCAGCGATCCCTTCCAGCGAAACGTCGTCTGAACTAAGCGATCGACTTTCGTGAGTCGTGGCCAAACTTAGCGACGAACGCATTCATAAGCGGGGCTGAGCACAGGACGTGCGAAGCCGACAGTGCGTCACGGACGACGCATCTGGCGGGAACCCCGCCCTCTTTCATCAAGTGAGGAGCTTTAGTTTGGCAGATGAACGGATGGAGTCAGAGTGTCCATACGACTTTCCCTAATAGCGTTTCCTAACCGTCGTCGCCGCAATGCCCAACTCGTCGCGGTACTTAGCCACTGTCCTTCTAGAAATTCCCATTTCCCTATCCTTAAGTAAATCTGCTAGTTTCTGATCGGAATAGGGTTTTTTGGGATTTTCTGAATCGATAATATCATGCAAAGCTAGTTTAATACTCTCTGTCGTGATGTCAGAATCGTTATTGTGCCCTCTGCCCATGCTACTTGCAAAGAAGAATTTGAATTCGAAGATACCGCGGGGAGTTTGGATATATTTATGGGCTGTCGCTCGACTGACGGTCGACTCATGAACTCCAACTTCCTCTGCAATATCCTTTAACGTCAGCGGTTTTAGATGGCGGATCCCTGAATGGAGAAAATCCGTTTGCCACTTCACAATCGCATTGGCTACTTTATAAAGCGTAAGGCGTCGCTGCTCAATACTGCGAATAAGCCAGGCTGCCGCGTTCAGTTTCTGTTCAACGAATTTACGTGTTTCTGTTCCCTCTTCATGGCTTAGTGCCTCACGGTAGGACTTGTTGATTCCCAGGCGGGGTACGGTAATATCATTAACAAGGATAATGAATTCCCCTTCAATCTCTTCAATCACAACATCCGGGACGACATAGCGCACCTCTCCTGGACCCGAAAAACTGACGCCTGGCTTGGGATCCAGTGTACGCACAAGATCCGCTAGTTCTTGCACCCTACTTATGGGGATTTTTAGGGCCTGGGCAATTCGTTGCAGTCTCCCTGCCGCCAAATCTTCAAGATGCTTTAAGAACTCTGGAAATTCAGGCGGATAGTCTGGCAGGAGCGGCAACTGCAAGCGAAGACATTCTTCTAGATTTCTAGCCCCCACCCCCAAAGGGTCAAGTGTCTGAACTACAGCCAACGCCTCTTCTGCCGTTTCGAGGGAGACTTTAGTTTCACGAGCAATATCTTCTAACGTCAATGTAAGACAGCCATAATCATTCAAGTTGCCCACTATGTACTCTGCTACCGTTAACGAAGCTGATACTTTCTGGACATGGAGTTGTTCCAACAAGTGTTCTAGAAGCGTAGGGGATGCTGAAACGAAGGGGTCAAAGCGTTGTTTTTCCTCCACAACCACCCGTTCCTGACGGACACGATTTTCATCCTGGTCATGAAAATAATCTTGCCAGTCCACTTCCCATTTTTCCTCTTCTGGACGTTCCTCCTGGGAAGTTGCTTGTGCATCAGTGGCCTCAACCTCTTCTTTCATCTCCGAACTAGACGTATCTTCTTGAGTCTCCAACAAAGGATTTTCGAGAAGTTGCTCCTCAACATACGTAGAAAGTTCGAGTGCTGACAACTGCAAAATAATAATTGCCTGCCGCAATTCAGGTGTCATAATGAGTTTTTGACTTTGCTCTAGATTTAAGCCGTACCCTAACCGCACTTTTTACCCCCCCAAACTCTCCGATTTGGTTATTTATAGATCGTGTCCTACACTATCGATTGCTGCGTCTTGATTCGTTCCGCTAATTCATCTATTTTCCTCATCCGATGATTGACGCCTGATTTACCAACTTTTGGCCGTAGCGTTTCGCCAAGCTCCTTCAAGCTGGCATCGGGATGTTCCAGCCTAAGCTCTGCCATAGCGCGCAATGTCGGTGGTAAGGACTGTAACCCCATGGTATCCGCAATGAGTTGGATATTTTGCAACTGCCGCACAGCCGCATCCACAACTTTATCCAGATTAGCGGTTTCGCAATTGACCAACCGATTGACTTGATTCCTGACGTCTTTAAGCACTCGAACATTTTCGAATTCCAAAAGGGCATGGTGTGCACCTATGAAGCCAATAAACTCAACAATATGTTCACTCTCTTTAATATATACCACATACCAGTTCTTACGCATGCTAACTTTAGCCCCTAATTTAAAACGATTCACCAATTGACATAGCGCGTCGGCATGTTGCTGATCATTACTGACAATTTCCAGGTGATAGGTTCCTTCTGGATTATTAATTGAGCCCCCAGCCAAAAACGCCCCTCGCAAATAGGCCTTTTTGTCACAACGCTTTTTAATTAAGTTTGGTGCAATCTCGTGGTATATTTGTCCTTCTGCATCAACGAGACCCAGATTTTTCAATTCATCCAGTCCACTAAGGTGGATGCTCACCATGTAGGAATTATTTTTGCGGAGCCTGAGTTTGCGCCTGACCACAATATCCACTGGGCGCTTCAGCACATCCTTCGCCAAACGAAAGATCTTACGTGCCACCGGAGCACTCTCTGTCGACACATTCAGGGTGTACTGTTGATTGGCACTGATTTGAAGGGTTCCGTCCATGCGAACCAGCGCCGCCAGTTCTGCTAACTCACAACATGTTTTCTGCGTACCTAGGCGCGCTAATTCTTCTTTGGTGTCAGCACTAAAAGACAACGCGGCCCCCCCTTTCTCTTGGTTCGTATCATGACTGTTTGCGGAGCTTCCGGATTAGCAAATAAGAATCAACTATGTCAATGCGCTCACCCATGGGTTTTAATCGAAAAAGTAAACGAATCAATTCCTTTGCCAAGCGATCGGGATCATGGCGAACGACATTACCAGCTTGGACTAAATTGGCTTCATAATACTTTGCACCTAGTTGCTCGACTTCTTTAGGATCAGGCACCACTGGAACGGCCTCTTCCGCAACGTAACGTTTTAAAAGGGGTTCTTTAATTTTCCCCTTGGAGGCAAGGACTGCGTCAACAAAGCCTGTACCACAGTGGTCTAAAATTGCTTTAAGGTGGTCAGACACCTGATAACCGTCCGTCTCGCCTTTTTCCGTCATGACATTGCATACATAGACACATGGGGCTTTGACTTCTCGGATTTTCTCTCTAAGGCCACCGACCAGCAGATTCGGTAGAACGCTCGTATAGAGGCTTCCCGGACCCAAAACAATCAGATCTGCCTCCTCAAGTGCTTGCAAAGCCTCTGGTAACGCGTGACAATGGCTGGGGTCAAGGTAAACTCTGTCAATTTTCCCTTCGGTATCTCGCACGGCTGTTTCTCCTACGACACGGGTCCCGTCCTCTAAGTCCGCAATTAGTACAATTTGTTCCAGCGTAGAGGGGAAGACCTTACCGTCGATCGCGAACACTTTACTAACCTGCTCAATGCCTTTGTGAAAGTTTCCATAGATATCTGTTACCCCTGCGAGAAGCAAGTTTCCCAGGCTATGCCCTTCAAGGGCTCCACTGGCAAAACGGTAAGAGAAGAGCGTGTCCATAACGTCCTCTGTATTAGACAAAGCCACGAGACAGTTCCGAACATCTCCCGGTGGTTGGATACCTAGTTCCTTGCGTAATTTACCAGAACTTCCGCCATCATCTGAAACCGTGACAATGGCTGTGAGATTACAAGTATATTGTTTTAGGCCTCGTAAGAGTGCCGAAAGTCCAGTACCGCCACCCACCACGACAATTTTAGGGCCTCTACGCAGATGATTGCGAGAATAAATCATATCAACGATTTTCCCCTCGTTAGCCGGGAGTATAGACGAAATAATGGAGTGTAGCAAACGTTTAAAACCTATGATAATTGCAGCCATTCCCAGGACGCTAATAATGGCACCGGTTGGTACAGCAATGTGCCGGGTACTGCCTGTCAGCTTGTAGACGATCTCTCGGAAGCGTAACTCTGCGTAGCCCAGCGCCACGCCGTCATTCATAACAGCAAACCCAGTGGCAAAAAGAAAAATTCCAAGAACTGCTAGGAGAAACCACCTTTTTACTCTTAAATTGGGGTAGAGCCATTTCAGGTATCGTGATAAACCTTCATAGTGTTTAATTCTCATTTTGCAGATATAACCTTTCGATTTTTTTCCACATCACGATGTTTTACACTGACGCCATAACTACGTTCCTTTAAAAACTCCGCAACCCGTTCAGCAATGGCGACAGAGCGATGTTGCCCCCCCGTACAGCCAATTCCAATGACCAAATGATTCTTACCCTCTTCAACATAAAACGGTAGGATGTATTCCAGCAAGTTCAAGTATTGCTTCATAAACTCTTGAGCGATCGAGTTTCCAAAAACATAGTCCTGAACTAACGTGTTTTCGCCGGTTAGCGGACGCAACGCTTCAACATAAAATGGATTCGGAAGAAAGCGCACATCCATAACAAGATCCGCATCCATTGGACTTCCGTATTTAAAGCCAAAGGATACCACCGAAACCGCCATTTGACCCAGTCCTTGCGATTTACAAAACAACTCGGCAACTTCACAACGAAGTTCTTGGGAAGATAATTGTGAGGTATCAATAATGTTGTCAGCTCTGATTCTTAACTCCTCTAGTTGCTGGCGTTCCGCGTGAATGCCATCTAAAACACGCCCATGAGGAGAAAGAGGGTGACGCCGCCTAGATTCCTTATAACGTCGAATCAAGGTTTCATCCGAGGCATCTAAAAAGAGGACTTCGAGATTAAAGCCTTCCTTTTCTAGATTATCCAAGGCTTCACTGAGTGAAGAGAAAAATTCTCCGCCCCGCAAATCGCATACAATCGCAGCCTTTGAGACTTTCCCCCTGGACTGGGCACATAGTTCCGCGAATTTAACCAGAAAGGTGGGCGGTAAATTATCAACACAGAAAAATCCTCGGTCTTCAAGGCTTTGCATAGCCTGCGTCCTTCCAGCGCCAGATAGACCCGTGATGACAATGAGCTCTATTCCTTTTTTATCTACTTCTACCATCTTGACACCCCTCCTGTGTTTTGGATCCTGTTGGTTACTTGACCGTTAAGGCTTTGATCGCTTCCTCTTGCGCCCCGGCCAGAGCTTCCTCGGGAGTAGAGTTCCCGCTAAGAACGTTGTTCCAGGCTGCGTCTTGAAGCGGGATCAGCTTCCACTCTATGGCATTGCCCTCTAAAGCCCACGCCTTAGCAAGACCAATATTTGCTTGTGGAAAGACGCCTTTCTGATTTTCCGGAAGTTTATAATAGCCCATATTAGCTGGAAGAAGACGTCCCGCTTGCAGCATTGCCCCTTCTACTTCAGGGGTGAGCAGGGCTTTCTCAACGAGCTGAATGACCGGAGACATGGCTTCATTCGTCTTAATCGCAGAATTCGCAATCCCCAGGGTCGTGCCTAAAAGCGGTTGTCCTTGTCCACCCACTAATTCAAACAGTTGCATGCATGCCCATGGTATATTTTGCTGGGTTAAGAATTTGGCCTCACTCGCCCCCGCGATCATAAAGCGTATTCCTCCACCAGCAAAGGTACCGAGTACAGAAGCATCGATCTGAAGGCTTTTGGCACCTTGCCAAGTCGAAAGTTGTTTAAGAAATGCCACATTGAGGGGGTCATCGAGAATAGGTTTTCCTTCACTCACCAACCGTCCGCCTGACCCATTCCACCAAGCTGAAAGAGACGCCGTATTCGCCGTGGCGAGGGAAGTTCCGCCTTTACTTGAGAAAAGGTCGTTTAAATTAGCAGGAACGCTGGCTGTATTCGTTCGAAAATAGAGCAAAGGGATATCGGTTAACCAGGGAGTTGCATACCCCACGTCCCCAAATTTGAAAGCCGACAAGGCAGCAGGAAATGCTTCTTGATCATTGTAGGCTATTTTAGCGAGCGTACCTTGTTCATAAAGTTGCCGGATGATGTCTTTCGAAGCGATAAATATTTCTGGTCCTTCTCCGCCTGCTTCCGCTTTAAAAGCCAAGTCTACAAAACTCATCTCTGACACATATTTGAGTTTAATGATTACCTCGGGATGTGTCTTGGCGATGGTTTGAAGCTGCGCCTGCAGCGCATCCCCTTCTGCCCCTGGCAGCGAATGCCAGATTTCCACCACCGGCGGGGCCGTTCCGCCCGGTTGTCCCGTCTGAGGGGCTTTCGCACACCCGATGACGAGTATCAATATAGCTGCTATAAGACTCCCAAGGGTGATGGTTCTGCGTAAGAAATAGCCTAACGTCATTGTGCTGCACTCCATTCATGCTCAAACCGGTAAGCCTTTACCTTCCCTTGTTGATAGTGGAAAAGATAGTAGCACGGCGCTGGCGAGGTTCCGTCTTGTAATACATCACTGGTGAAATAGGCGACTGCCGTATTACGGTTCCACTGACGTCTGTCCATTTGTTGGAACTCCGGAATTAATCTTTCCCAACAACCGTCCCTGCGAATTTCAGCTTGTTTAGTTTTCCACGGGTCACCGTCACCGTCTCCCTCTACCTGGAAGCTAGCTTCCGGACGTAGATAGTCAGGAACGGTGTTGGGGCGCTCCCAAAGGTAATAATCGAAACGCAGGGCGTCGCAGATTCTCTCCCTCGTGGAGACGTCTAAACTCTGAACATGAAACACCTCGTTAAACTCCCATAGCTTATCAAAGAGCGCTTTACCCTGCCATTGTTTGCTAAACCAGCCACAATGTTCCCAGAACTCAGCAAACGCATGGTAAAAATCAAAGGCTGTTGGAAACCATTTCAGGACTTCCTGCAAAGCATGCACAAACTTCCCTGAATTATAATATTTATCAAGTAGATCTTCCATGCGAAATAATTGAAGTATTTCGCCATGGGATAAATGGGGGGTCTCTAAAATAGTATAGGGAGGATCAGGGGTGTACAAGAGCCCATAATGGTGGCTATTCACACGAAGTCCTGAACCTTTAAGTACTTTTAGAAACCCTAGCTGGAGCATATCTGGTTTCACCCGGTAGACATCGTTAAATGAAGTCTTAAAATTTGTCCAGTTTTCCTCGGGTAGCCCAACAATTAGGTCAAGATGGAGGGGTATCTGTAACCTCTGCATTTCAGGCAAATATTGTTTCCACGCCTCAAACTTTTGAGGCCTTGAAACAATCTCCAGTGTCGGTTCGTACGTAGACTGGACACCTATTTCCAGTTGTATTAAACCGCGAGGATACGATCTGAAATAATCCATCCATTCGTCATCAAATAGGTCCCCTGCCATTTCACAGTGAACGCGAATCCGTTGAGCATCTGCGAAACGTTCACTCTCTTCCCTTACTATGTTCAAGATCTGTAAAGCATGACGCTTATTCGCATTGAAAGTACGGTCCACAAACTTAATGGTACGGGCACCGTTGTCCAGCAAATGCCGAAACATGGTGCGGAAACGCTCTGGGTCTAAAAAACGAACCCCCCGGAAGGTCGAGGACAAACAATACTGACAGTTAAACGGACAGCCTCTCGTCGTCTCGACATAAACAAGGCGACCTGTAAAGTCTTCGTTTATCGTATAGGGATCGGGAAGTTGGTTCAAATCAGGCGCAGTAAGTGGGAGAGGATTGACCACAATTTCCCCGCCCCTATTCCAGACAATACCTGAGACGTGAGAAAGGTCCGCCCCTTCCTGCCAGGTATTAAGTAGCTCTAAAAATATTGTTTCCCCTTCCCCGATCACCAGCGCATCCACCTCCTGATGTTCGAGTAGAAACTCTTCTGCCTCAAAGGATACCTCGGGACCCCCAAGGACAAATTTCACCTTGGGACAGACAGGGTGCAGCTGCCTGATCAGCGCAACAATTTCTTTCAGGTTCCAAATATAACATGAAAAGCAGATGACATCGGCCTTAGCTTCATAAAGCTCCCCAGCAATTCTATCAAGACGATCATTAATGCTAAATTCCCGCAACGAAACGTCAGGAAACACATCGTTTACCTGTCCCCGCAAATAGCGAAGGGCTAGATTTGTGTGGACATATTTTGCATTGAGAGCAACCAGCAGAATACGCAAAATTGACGCCCCCCCTTCGTCTTAAGTATACACGGTTTAGCCATCTTATGGCAATTCTTATGCCACATTGAACTAGAAGTCAATAAAATTATTTTAACCTCGCAAGAACAGCCACTAACTGGGGTAATACCCAAGTTAGTGGCTGTTCTTGCATTTTAAGCTGTATGAGTCTTGGCGATCTGGAAAGCAGTCTTTGGGCCACTTTCCCTCTTTATATTAGACTAAAACATCCCGTGTAATATCGTTTAGCGTGGCGCATCCCGTCAAAACCATGACCTGTTTTAGTTCATTCGTCATCCTTCTAATGGCTAAGGCAACCCCTTCTGCCCCTCCCCCGTAGGCAGCTGTGATGAGGGGCCTTCCAATCAGAACTGCATCCGCTCCTAGCGCCAACATTTTCAAAACGTCAGCACCCGTTCGGACTCCGCCGTCAATAAGCACTGGAATTCGTCCCCTGACCACTGCAGCTATTTTAGGCAGTACCTCAGCGGTTCCAGGCGTATGATCGAGCATTCGTCCACCATGGTTCGATATAACAATGGCTGCAGCGCCCACTTCAATCGCTATTTCAGCCTCATCTGGGGTCATAATTCCTTTAATGATAAACGGCAAAGACGTGTTGGCAATGATTATTTTCATCTCTTCTTTGGTTTTTGGACTAACGGGTAACGTCACGAGACCCGCTGCATCAACGTCCATTCCAACCGCAAGGGCTCCTGCTTTCTCAGCACTACGCAGACATTGATAAACTTCTTCTAGTTCCCTTGGTTTCATAAACGGAATACCACGGCCCCCCGCTCCCGCAATAACCTCCACTCCAGTCAGATACATTGTGGGGTCTGGGGCGTCACCGGTGCACGCTAAAGACCCCACTTCCAGGCAACCCTGAATGACGGCCTCCGCCCACTGTTTTTCATTCAAGGCTCCGCCCATGTTAAAGTTATTTCCCGTGATCGGCGCAGCAAGAATCGGCGTCAAAAGTTCTTGGCCAAAAAGTTCGCACCTAGTGTCAGGATGTTTCGCGGCATGAAGAGTCCGCATGTTTAAGCGAAATGCTGCTAAGGCTTCTATATTACTTGTAAACGAGGCTCCTGTACCTGCTCCTCCCATACCCGGAACTTCCCCCGCACAGGCTTTGCCATTACATTGGGGGCAAACTCTGCAATATCCCTTGAGCTTCTCTCGGGCAGTTTGACGAACTGTTTTCATGTTCATCACATAATCCTCCACTCTTTGCTTTATTTGTCGTTTATGTGTGTATTCTGTTTATAGTGATCTTTATCCTTTTTGCCCCGTACGTCTGGCCAAAACATAGTTTTCAAGGGCTTCAGCCACCCCGTCTGCCTCATTTGAGGCGGTAATAATATCCGCTTGTTCTTGAATTTCCGGACGAGCATTCCCCATGGCTACACCAAGTCCTGCGTAGTGAATCATTTCCAGATCATTAAAGCTGTCCCCGATTGCCATGACTTCAGATGGGTCAATTCCAAAGTGCTCTGCCAGAGCGGCCAAAGCAACGCCTTTATTGACCGATCCGTCGGTCATTTCTAGGAAACAGGGCTTAGATTTTGTAATGTGTACCTTTTCTCCATAAGATTGTCTTAACAAGGGCGCTAATTGGTCTAAGGCAGCCTCCTCCCCCATGAGGAGAATTTTCTCGACGCCTTCGGGTTCCTGAGCGAGCAGAATTGAGAGATCTGCTTCCTCCATACGGACACTGGCTATCCGCTCATATTCATGTGAGAAGTGATTGCGCTGCGCTGTAATGACACGGTCCCTAACATAAATTTGGGTGTAAACGCCTCTGCCCGCAGCATCTTGGACGATCTCTGTGGCCAAGGCGCTGGGAATAACGCGCCGAAATAGAATTTCCCCGCTTAAAACTTGTTGAATCATTGCCCCATGGTAGGTGATGACCGGAACATCCACCCCTAGTTGCTCTGCATAGGGACGTGCAGAGACCGTCATACGCCCAGTCGCAATCGTCATTTTAACGCCCTGTGCCTGAGCTTTTTGAATTGCCTCTAAAACACGTGGGGAAATTGTGAAATCATTCCTAAGCAATGTGTCATCGAGATCCATGGCTACTAAACGAATTGTCAAGATCTTTTTCACCCCTCAAAATCGTGGTTCGTGGTTCTAACCACCACGAATATCTAAGACTAGAATACGATCAGTCCTACTCCAAATAACGTTTTAGGTATTGCCCTGTATAAGAGGCTGGGAAAGCCGCAATGTCCTCTGGCGTGCCTGCTACAACCACTTCTCCACCTCGGTTCCCACCTTCAGGACCGAGATCGATCACCCAGTCTGCCGTTTTGATAACATCGAGGTTATGCTCAATGACGAGCACAGTATCTCCACCCTCCACCAAACGGTGGAGCACGTGAAGGAGTTTATCGATATCTGCCGTATGCAAACCAGTGGTTGGTTCGTCAAGCATATAGATGGTTTTACCCGTACTGCGGCGACTTAATTCCGTCGCTAGCTTAATGCGCTGGGCCTCTCCTCCCGATAAGGTAGTTGCCGGTTGACCTAAGCGAATATAGCCGAGTCCCACATCCTGCATCGTCAGAAATTTTCGAGCAATCTTCTGAACTACTTGAAAAAAATCTACGGCTTCGTCGACGGTCATATCTAGGACCTGCGCAATGTTTTTCCCTTTGTAGCGCACTTCCAAGGTTTCTCTATTATATCGTTTACCCTCGCAAATTTCACAGGGCACGTACACATCTGGGAGGAAATGCATCTCAATCTTGATGATCCCGTCTCCATGACAAGCCTCGCAACGACCGCCTTTGACGTTGAAGCTAAACCGCCCGGGTTTATAACCCCGCATCTTTGCTTCAGGCGTTATAGAAAAGAGTTCACGGATAAAACTAAAGACTCCTGTATAGGTCGCTGGATTGGAACGAGGGGTCCGTCCAATGGGTGACTGGTCAATGTCGATGACCTTGTCCAAATGTTCTAGCCCTTCCATACGATCGTGTGCTCCTGCTCGATGACGCGCGCGGTTCAACTTGGCGGCTAATCCTTTGTAAATGATCTCATTAACTAAGGTGCTCTTACCAGAACCCGACACCCCTGTAACGCATGTAAACAAGCCCAAAGGCACCCCTGCATGAACGTTCTTCAGGTTATTTTCCCGTGCACCAAACACTTCAAGCCACTTACCGTTCGTTTGCCGTCGTTTTTCAGGCACCGCAATCTGTTTGGCACCACACAAATACTGTCCTGTGATCGATTCCTTATTGGCCTTGATTTCTTCAATCGTACCCTCTGCTACCACGCGTCCACCGTGTACCCCTGCGCCAGGACCAATATCGATAATGTGGTCTGCGGCAATCATGGTATCCTCATCATGCTCGACCACAATCAGAGTATTTCCGAGATCGCGCAATCGCTTAAGGGTTGAAAGCAGACGAGCATTATCACGCTGGTGAAGTCCAATGCTTGGTTCATCCAGAACATACAGTACACCCATCAAGCTTGATCCGATCTGCGTTGCTAGCCGGATTCGCTGAGCCTCTCCACCGGAGAGCGAACCTGCCGCACGACCTAGAGTCAAGTAATCTAATCCGACATTCATCAGGAATCCTAGTCTTTCCCTAATTTCCTTGAGAATTTGTAGGGCAATCGTCTGCTCTTTCAGGGAGAGGGTTAGAGTATTGAGAAAGCCTAAGGCTTCGGTAATCGGCAGGCGGGTCAAATCATCAATAGAAATCCCACCGACCTTCACGGCTAACGCTTCTGGTTTCAGACGTTTTCCGTGACACTCTGGGCAAGGATTTTCGCTCATATAACTTTCTATTTCTACACGTACCATCTCCGAGGTTGATTCCCGATACCGGCGTCCAAAGTAGGAAACTAACCCTTCGAAACGAGTATTAAAGGTTTTCAATTGATCAAAGATATTTTGATACTGGAAAGTAATCGAGGTTTCAGTTCCATAGAGCAGACCCTTCCATTGGTCCTCATTAAGCTCTTTCATAGGCGTATCCATGTCATACCCTAAGTTCAGGGCTACGGCGCCCATCATCTTAGGATAATAGTTCGACGCTGATTTTGCCCAGGGTGCAATGGCCCCTGACGCCATGGATAGGGTGCGATCGGGGATGAGCAGGTCAATGTCGACGACAAGATTTGCCCCAAGGCCTGTACACGCTGGGCAAGCGCCATATGGGCTGTTAAAGGAAAAAAGACGCGGAGAAATTTCTTCGAGAGCAATCCCGCAATCAGCACACGCGAAGTTCTCGCTAAAGCGCAACTGACTGCCCTCAATGACGTCAATGACGTCAACGATCACATTTCCTTCCCCGAGTTTAAGTGCTGTTTCCAAAGAATCCGCTAAGCGTTCAACGCTTTCAGGTTTCAGAGAGATTCGGTCAATCACGACTTCAACCGAGTGCTTTTTAGTCTTGACCAGCTCTATATCCTCGCTAAGATCCCTTGGTTCCCCGTCGACTCTGACGCGAACATACCCGGCCTTACGTGCTTCTTCAAAGACCTTATGATGCTCTCCTTTTTTCCCTTTCACGAGTGGCGCCAAGATCTGCAGTTTTGTTCCCTGCGGTAAATTCATGACCTGATCGACCATTTGCTGAACGGTTTGCTGGGAAATCGATTGACCGCACTTTGGACAATGCGGATGTCCAACTCGAGCAAAAAGTAGGCGTAGGTAATCAGAAACCTCCGTTGCTGTACCCACTGTGGACCGGGGATTGCGGTTCGTCGTCTTCTGGTCTATAGAAATCGCGGGGGAAAGTCCCTCGATAGAATCGACATCTGGTTTGTCCATTTGCCCTAAAAATTGCCGCGCATAGGCAGACAGTGATTCCACATAACGCCGCTGTCCCTCAGCATAAATAGTATCGAAGGCCAGCGATGATTTTCCCGAGCCGGACAACCCTGTGATCACGACGAGCTTGTCACGTGGGATGTCGATGTCAATGTTTTTAAGGTTATGGGAACGTGCTCCGCGCACACGTAAGTAGTCTTGAGTCATGTATTGACCTCTCTTGCTTCCGTTTATTTCTTATCTTTTCGGTAGGACACTTGTTTTTGTTGTGCTTTATGGTCATATTTCTTACTTTTACTGCCCCGTTGTTGCGAGGTCATCTTATATTTATTATTTTCTCCTTTTAACTCAATCATGGCATCTCTAAGTTCGGCCGCTCGTTCGAAGTCGAGGTCTTTAGCCGCTACCCGCATTTCGTGTTCCAGACTCTTAACGAGCTTGGCAAGCTCCTCGGGCGGTAATTTTGATCCATAGGCTTTTTTCAGTTCAGCAACACGAGTGGCCTCTGGCGCATCATGGATTGCCTTATGAATCGTTTCAGGCGTAATCCCCATTTTTTCATTATGAGCCTTTTGTATCTCACGCCGTCGATTCGTTTCATCAAGCGCGCTTTGCATAGAACGGGTGACCTTATCCCCGTACATGATGACCTTACCTTCGGCATGGCGTGCTGCACGTCCAATGGTTTGAATGAGAGAACGATCTGACCTAAGAAACCCTTCTTTATCCGCATCGAGAATAGCCACCAGGGAAACTTCCGGTAGATCCAAGCCTTCCCTCAGTAGGTTAATTCCCACCACCACGTCAATGTCCCCCAGTCGTAGCTCCCGCAGGATTTCCACGCGTTCAAGGGTCTTAATATCCGAATGAAGGTATTTAACTTTTACTTCTAGGTTTTGGAAATAATCCGTAAGATCCTCAGCCATCTTCTTCGTGAGCGTCGTAACGAGGACTCGTTCATTCTTAGCGATTCGCGCTCTAATCTCTCCGAGCAGATCATCAATCTGCCCTTTACTTTGTCGAACAATCACTTCCGGATCCAATAAACCTGTCGGGCGAATCATTTGTTCCACCAGCGTCGGGCAATGTGCTAATTCATACGGTCCAGGTGTTGCACTGACATAGACGCTTTGGTTAATCGTGCGTTCAAACTCGGCAAACGTCAGGGGGCGGTTATCTAGGGCAGAAGGCAGGCGAAAACCATAGTTAACCAAAGTGGTTTTGCGTGAACGGTCTCCTTCATACATCCCTCTTACCTGCGGAAGAGAAACGTGGGATTCATCCACAAAAAGGAGAAAGTCCTCAGGGAAGTAGTGAATGAGGGTGTAGGGTGTCTCCCCCGCCTGGCGAAATGTCAGGTGCCGAGAATAATTCTCGATTCCATTACAAAAACCCATTTCCCGCATCATTTCCAAATCATAGCGTGTCCGTTGCTCAAGTCGCTGTACTTCTATAAGCTTGTTCTCCGACTCTAGGACTTTTACGCGTTCATCCAGTTCCTGTTCAATATTATCCGCAGCTTCCAAGACCTTTTCTTTAGCCGTCACATAGTGAGAATTCGGAAAAATCGAGATATGATAACGTTCCCCCAGAATCTCACCTGTCAAGAAATTGATCTCATAAATATGCTCAATTTCGTCTCCGAACATCTCCACACGAAGCACTCGATCACTTGATGCCGCGGGATAGATCTCAACAACATCCCCGCGCACACGAAAGGTGCCCCTGACAAACGCCATATCATTACGGTCATATTGGATGGCGATCAGCTTACGTAAAATTTCGTTACGATCCACAACTTGTCCCTGCCGTAACGACAAAACAAGGTCACGGTACTCATCTGGAGAACCTAGACCGTAAATACAGGAAACGCTGGCCACCACGATCACATCACGCCGCTCAAATAGTGATGCAGTCGCCGAGTGACGCAATTTCTCAATTTCTTCGTTAATAGAAGAGTCTTTTTCAATAAACGTATCGCTAGAAGGGACGTAAGCTTCAGGTTGGAAATAATCATAGTAACTCACAAAGTATTCGACCGCATTTTCAGGGAAGTATTCTTTGAACTCGCTATAAAGTTGAGCGGCCAACGTTTTGTTATGGGCCAGGATCAGAGTGGGTCTCTGAACCTTCTCAATAATATTAGCCATCGTAAAGGTCTTTCCCGATCCTGTAACGCCTAGTAACGTCTGGTGTTTGCGGCCTTCATTTAACCCAGCGACCAAAGCATCTATTGCCTGGGGCTGATCCCCCGCCGCCTTATAGGGGGCATGTATACGGAATTCCATGTTCCGGTCTCCTTTTTCAATCATGCTATATATAAAACTTATAATAGATCGTTCGAGTGTCTATTTGAGTTAATTTAAATAATTTACAATTCTTCTTAGTTTATTTTACATCTAAACTAAGACTTAAACAATCAAAACTCATAAGGATAATACTACCACTAGTTGTACAGTAACATAAAACGACTTGTCTAGCTGGGACCTTAGCAAAGGGGTTCTCCCTAATTTATGGGCACATGCCTAGACGGGACCTTTTTTATCTAAAAGAAAAAGCCGAAAATTTTCGGCTTAGAACGATATTTATCCTCTTCTTACTATTTTGCCGAGTCCTTCTCCTTGGATGTCTGATCCCCCTCTTTGGTCGCATCTTCTTTTGGCGTCGTCTCAGACTGTTGCTTTAACATTTCTGGGGGCACGTCTTTTTCCTGTTCATTAACGGTTTTCTCGGTGCCAATGACTTTACCTTGGGCATCAAAATACTCTCGCGTTGTTTCTGTCTTTATTCGCTCCGTAACCTTTTGGGCTCCGGTAGGCATAGGGCTTGTTTTGGCTTCGCTATCTTTTTCTGACTTATCTCCGCTTGTATTGCCACTTTCATTAGCTTTTGCAGCTTGTGCTGAATCGTTCGATTTGGAGCTTTTGCTCGTCTGCTCTGCTTCCTTTTTATCCTGTTCTGCACTTTTCATGGTCAAGGTGTAACTCTTCTGAATCACTGCAAGATTTTCTGGCGTTACTGCCTTTACTTCAATAATTTTAGCTGGAATTTCACCTTGCTCACTTGTGACAGAACTCTTCACATCTAAAGATTCCTTTTTAATGATCTTTTGAGCCCATTGATACGTATTAACACCCAGCAGATAGGGCGAAGTATCAACATCTCCAACCTGCACTCCACTCGCCATTCTTTCCAAGGAGGGTACACTAGCTTGTCCCCCAACTAAAATAATGTCCTTATCTAACTGAGCCTGTTTTAAAACTTCATGAGCTAAGGTTGCTAATTTATCGCTATGAGCCAAGATACCCTGGACCTTTCCTGGATTGTTCTGAAGAAAATCTACCAACCCCTGCTTGGCAATCGATTCAGAATCTGGAGAACTTAACATGTTTTGAACGGTTATTTTGGGATATTTACTTAACACTAACTTGATTCCTGCTAAACGTTCCTGAAATCCGGTTTCCTTGGGATCTCCCTGCAAAATGACGATCTGACCCTCAACGACCTTACTAACTAAGGTTTGTGCCATTAACTCCCCAACCTTTTCCTGATCTGAGGTGATGATCCCTACAGGCTTTATGCCTGCAGGAAGCTGGTTTAAAACTAATATAGGAATTTTCTCGGTTTCTGCAGTCTTTAGGAGACTTAAATTTCCCCCTTGGTAAATAAGAATTTTTGCCCCCTTTAAGGGTGATTCTTTTCCTTCGACTGTCGGGTCAATATACTTCACTTGAACTTTTTCTTTTTTAGCCATATCGTTGATCCCTTTGGTAATAAGTAGTTTATTGGGATCTAACTCATCTAAAGACACTGCGATAATCGTCCCCGTTGCCTGCTTCGGTGAAGAAGTTTTGTTTTTGTTTCCTAAAAGGGCTTGTAGACCACAGCCACTTATTGTTAAACTAAGACATAAAGCAAGAATAAATAAAAGAAACCGTTTGCTTTTTGACATGGGTCATACTCCTTTCGAAGCTGAATTCCTTAATTTGATTATAGATTTAGTTTTCCCTTGTCTACTAAAAAAATTCAGTAGTAAAAAGAGTTTACTTTTTATATAATTGAATTGATCATCGTTCATTCATTTGCAAGCCTGCCTTGACATCTTAGCTTGTACCAGTATTTTCCATAAGAATTTCTAGCACTCGTTATTGGCGGGGTCTAGTTTTAACAAACATTAGATACATGGTGACTCATATTTCCAAAGTTAAAAGGAGGCCCTTCTTTTGCCGGTTAAGTTAGAACATGTCTTAAAGCGAATTCAAGCGCTCCCCCCTCTTCCCACCTCTGCAATCCGAGTCATCGCCTTAACAAAAAACCCTGCGACCTCTGCTAGAGAACTTGAAGTCGTTATTGGCCAAGATCCCGCCTTGGCAGCTGGTATGCTTCGGCAAGCCAATTCCGCTTATTATGGCTATGCTAGGCGAATATCCTCCCTTCAAGAGGCCATCGTCGTACTTGGCTTTCAGGCAACACAAGGATTAGCCATGGCTTCCGCTGTCGCCCCCATACTTAAGATTAAACTAGTTGGATATCAAATTGAACAAGATGGTCTCTGGAAACATTCCATGATTACGGCAATGGCAGCAAAAAGTATCTGTAAAAAACAGAAACTCCCCTACGGAGATATTGCCTTTACAGCTGGGTTACTTCACGATATCGGGAAACTAGTCATTTCTATTTATGTTCAGGAAGTAGGCTCTTACCTATTAGAAAAAGTGACCTCGGCCAACCTTTCCTACGTTGAGCTTGAGGAAAAAATAATTGGGTTTAATCACGCAACCGTTGGCGGATTTCTCGCCAAAAGTTGGAATCTACCGGAAGATCTGGTGCAAAGTATCTCCTGGCACCATGCTCCTTCTAGTGCGCAACACCACGACGAACTAGCCAGCGTCATTCACGTTGCGAACGGAATTGCTAGCTTACTGGGAATTGGTGGAGGCGTGGACAGCTTTTTGAACCCCCTCCAACAAGAGGCTCTCGACCGCCTAACCCTCAACGAGTCGGACTTGGAACAAATCATGGCTGAACTTGGAGAGTATCTACTGGATCCCACCATATTTAGCTATTAGAGGCACGATTCAATGATCCAGTAAGGGCACGATGCATCGTGCCCTTACTTTTTTTGTAAATCACCCAAAATTTTGTTGAGCATATTTTCTCTGTAGATGTCCAACTGATCAAAATCAATTGCCTCCATATAGATTGCTTTAAGCTCAGTCCTGTATGTTTGCCAAGCGATTAAAGTCTTTTTCAATTTTGCACTAAAAGGCTGATCCAATCCTTGATCTTTTAAATTTTCGGGATTTCCCTGCCAAATTGCTAAATGCCTCTCTGGGAAAACAATTCCAATGACTTCATCTGGATTGAGTGGATGTAATACAATCTCAATTTTTTGACCCAATTGTTGCGCTTCCCGTAATACCCAATCTATGGCATCCAACGTTTCGTCGCCTTCAAGACAGATTTGATCGAAATCGGTCAGAAAATGCGGTGCAAGATTAAGCCATCCGTCCACGGTTAAGCCGTGTAGGAAATAGGGTATAATAACACTTTTCTGCAATAGTTTAAGGGCATTTTCAGCGAGTGGCCAAGGACCTGTGTGTTCTTTCTTTACCTTCACGCGAGCAGAATTGCCCAAGATCCAAGAGATTTCATCTTTTTCCATAGTACGTTTAGGGACCCTATTTCCCAGCAACAAGCCGAGTTCTTCCGCCAGCTCTTCCTCCAAGGTGGTTTGAATGTCTTGAAGCACATTTTCAATGATCAAAATCTTTGAACGTTGCTGCTCCAGCTTGAGTTCATCACAGAAAATGCTGAAATCAATAAACTTCTCAACAACCCCTGGGGCTCTCCAACGTAGCGGGGAAACCTCCATGGCATCTATCATGGCCAATCCTATATCAGGAATGATGAAACCTGCCATGGATTCTGGTTCCCGCACTGAACGGAAAAAATCAACACCATATCCTCTCTCCAACAATTCTAGGCCGATCACTTTGATCAGCGTTGATTTACCCGTTCCTGGTCCTCCTAATAAGACATAAACCCGTTGCCAACTCGGCATCATGTTGGGCAAAAGTGATATGTACCCCCTAGTGGTCATTCCTTCTGCAAAATAATGTCGAACTCCGGTCTTATTTCTCATGCTGTAACCCCCGTCGTTTTTTATGGTCACAGTAGTCTATGCGGTGACACTATTCGTGGTTCGTGGTTCAATAGTCATAGTTCGAACCACCAAACACAGATAAACAAAAGACACGCTCCATATTAGAGCGTGTCTTTTGCACCGCGAACCACGAATCAGAGCGTGTCGCTGAGATCCCTTATTTCAGCTTCCCTTGTAACGTCTCTAAGGCTTTCTGAAGCTGGTTGTCAAAGTTGGTATCTGTAGGGGACAGTGTGGCTGGCTGACCTTTGGTTAGTTCTACTACAACATCGGGTTGAATCCCTATTTTGTGAATACTCACCTTATTGGGCGTCAAGTATTTGGCGGTGGTTAATTTCACACTAGTCCCGCCACCCAACGGAAAGATCGTTTGGACAATCCCCTTACCAAACGTTTTCACTCCGACAAGGCTCGCTGTACCTTTGTCCTTAATGGCTCCTGCTACAATCTCCGCAGCTGAAGCACTCTCTTCATTGACAAGCACCACCATGGGCATTCCTAAATACGTGCCTTGCGTCATTTTGGTATCAATGTTACCTTTTTTATCAACAATATAGACCGCTGGGCCCTCTGGTATAAAGTAACTGGCAACCTGAACGGCAGCATTGAGCTCTCCGCCGTGGTTATATCTCATATCCAAAATAAGTCCCTTGAAACGTTTGATGTTCATGGTGTTCATGGTTTCCTTAAGTTCAGTTCCAGTCTCTGACGCAAATTGAGAAATATTGATATAGGCAATATCTGAGTGCCCCGGCAAGGCTTCTCCCTCTACCGTTGGAACTGTGATGTTTTCCCTCGTTAAACTGACCGTGAAAGTTTTCTGAATACGCTCTCGATAGATCGTTAAGTTCACAATAGTTCCCGGATCTCCGCGCATCATACCTACCGCTTTATCTTGCGCCATACTAGATGTTTCCGCATCATTAACCTTGATGACTACGTCGTCCATTTCGAGACCTGCCTTACTAGCTGGGGAATTTTTAATGGGACGCAGTACCACAAGTTTTTTAGGATCCTTTAGGCTGAGGACAATGCCTACCCCGCCAAACTTTCCTTCAATCATCTGAAAAAGTTCCTCATTTTCCTTGGCATTCATGTAGGTCGAATAGGGATCTCCTAATATATCTACAATCCCTTTTGTGGCACCTTCCACAAGTTGATCTGTCGTAACTGGTTCTAAGTAATCGCCACTAATGAGTTGCATAACGTGAGCTAATCGGCCCACGTTACTTAGATTGGCAACAACGATCACGCCCAGTGTCGTAGTCACTATGACAGTAAGTACTAAATAGAGGATTCCTACGCTTTTGGCTATTCTTTTCCAGCCCCACTCTTGCAAGCAGATCAACCACCTTCCCTAGTGTCTCGCTCTATTATATGCTTATCCTTGTCTAGAAATACTGCTTATCCATTCAATTACGGAAATACTGTAGGGGATTTGTGGGGCTTCCATCAACCCTTATCTCGAAATGCAGGTGTGAACCTGTGCTTAAACCTGTGGAACCCACCCGACCGATCACTTGATTGGCTTCAACCCATTGGCCCTCTGTGACTCCCAAGGATGACTGATGACCATAAAGGGTGGTTATGTTACCACTTTTAATAATCGTCATGTTTCCGTAGGCCGAATTCCAATGAGCGTCTGTGACATATCCTGCGCAAGCTGAATGTATCTGTGTTCCAGTCGGAGCCACAATGTCCGTACCAGTATGCAAACTTTGCTTATGCGTTATGGGATGAGTCCGCCACCCGAAGGGATCACTAATTTCATAAAAGCCCGGCACTGGCCAGGTATAGATTGATGAACTCACGCTGCCTTTGGGTGCTGCTTGTGTCGTCGGAGTGCCGCGTGCAGGTTGTGCCGCTTGGGCTTCTTTCATAGCCCGCGCTTCTTCCACTGCTTGTGCAGCCTGCATTTTGCGGATCTTATCGCCTATATTTGCAGATTCGGCTTCCAGTTGGTCAACGTTATCGAAAGCCGCTTGTTGATCCTTCTGATTTTGATCCAAGGTCATTAGTTGTTCGGCTTTCGTCTGATCGAGATCCGCGCTCACTGAAGTCGCCTGCACTTGGAGCCGTGCGGCTTGGTCACTTTTACTCTGCAGTTCTTGTGTTTTTAAGACAATTTGTTCCTTTTGACTTTGTATGTCCGTCAATAACTGACGATCATTAGACACTAATTCAGTACAATAATCGATTCGAGTCAGCAAGTCATCAAGGTCAGTGGCCTGAAAGATCACTTCTAAATAGCTAACTTGCTCACTCTCATAGATTCCCTTCGCGCGTTTGCCAAGCGCCACCCGTCGGTGCTCAAGTTCCTTTTGTTTAAGTTCCAACTCTTTCTTAATTAAAACAACTTCTTTTTGAGCTTCGGCAGAAGCAGCCTGTTTCTGGCGTAACATTAGTTGAGCTTCAGCAATTTTAGTGTCTAATTGAGCCATTTGAGCCTTGATTTTATCGGCTGTATAGGTTAATTCATTTAACTGCCCCGAGGCTGTATCCTTTTGATTTATAACATCTTTTTGTTGCCCTACGGCATCTCCAAGTTCATTCGCACTGGAGGGTAACGCAACTGTCCCAAGTAAACCAAGAATAATTATTGAAATCGGTAGCACTTTTTTCCGTAACAAACGATCCCCTCCAACCTTAATAAAATGAAAATGATCCCATATGTATATACGCAGCTTCCAGTAGCTTGGTTTTAACCCTTCTTTCACAAAGCAGGGTGGAACACAAGGACGTGTTCCACCGAGTCTCGTGGCCCTCCCTACGGAACGGCTTCGAACTGTTCAAGACCTAAGATTTAAGGAACTTCTGTAATGAGAACCCACTTCCTATGGCACCCATCGCCATCCCCGCGAGCAAAAGCCCCACAGAGACTTGTTGGAAGAGAAGCTGGTTTTGTACAACTGGTAGAAAGGTTAAGGTCGATTGGACATACATTGTAATCCAGTTATAGCCCATACCAACAATACCAGCTGCCAGTGCGCCTCCTACAAGCCCTAATACCATACCTTCAATTAGAAAAGGCCACCGAACAAAGCTATTACTTGCACCGACCAATTTCATGATTTGGATTTCACGTCGTCGTGAAAAAACATTCATTTTGACGTTAATGGAAATCAATACAATGGCTGCGATGCTAAAGGCGCCCACCACGCCAAGTCCAATCCACCTTAACCATTGCGTAAAACTCAAAAGTTGATCGACAAAGCCTTGACCGTAGCGCACTTTGTCAATCCCAGGAAGCGTAGACATCGTGGCAGCTATGGCTTTGACGTTTTGAGGATCCGTTGCTTTGACTGTCAGCTTATCGGTGAAGGGATTCGTTCCTCCAAGGTCTGCCACGAGACTACTTTGGGAGTCTCCCATCGTCTTTCCGAAATCAGTCAGGGCCTGGTCTTTAGTCACGATGGTAACGGAAGCTACCCCGGGCATCGCTTTAAGTTGGGTTTGCAACGCATTTACGGCCTCTGGGGTTGTGTCACTTTGCACAAATGCAGCAATTTCCAACTCAGATTCAAAGGATTTGGCCATGTTAGAAGCGTTGGCTAGGAAAAATACAGAAAACCCTAAGATGACAAGGGAAACCGTAACGGTTAAAACCGAAGCGATGCTAAGCCAAGGATTGCGTTTCATGGAATTTAAGGTTTCGCGCAGAATATAGCGAACGGAATTAAGTGTCATAGCCATATCCCCCCTTTTCATCGTCACGTGCAACGCGTCCGTTTTCTATTGCGATCACCCGTTTTTGCATTTTATTCACAATCGCTCTAGCATGAGTGGCCATGACAATCGTCGTTCCACGTTTATTAATATTATGAAGCAAATCCATAATTCCCCATGCTGTTTCTGGGTCAAGGTTACCCGTCGGTTCATCGGCTAATAATAGCGCCGGATTGTTGATAATCGCCCGAGCTACACAGACACGCTGTTGCTCACCACCTGATAGCTCATGGGAGTAGGCATTTGCTTTGACTGCAAGCCCCACAAGCTCCAACGCCGTGCGAGTACGAATCTCAATCTCTTTTCTCGACACTCCGATGACTTCAAGCGCAAACGCAACATTTTCATACACTGTTTTATTGGTCATCAACTTGAAATCTTGAAAAATAACCCCAATACTACGACGCAGATAAGGGACTTCCCGTTCTTTCATTCGAACAAGATTTTTACTATTAATGATGACTTGTCCCCTCGACGGGGTCTCATCACGATAAAATAATTTAATCAATGTCGATTTACCAGCTCCGCTGGGGCCCACTAAAAAAACAAAATCCCCTTTGCCAATCTTAAGATTGACATCAACAAGAGCTCTGGCACCGTTCTGATAAATCTTGGACACATTTGTCAATTGTATCATACTGTCCTCCTTGATTTCGCATGCCTAGCCCTTTTTCTCTATAACTCTTATTCCATTCGACACTCGTCGCGAATTTCCTGTTAGTAACTCTAAACATCACAAAAACCACATAAATTATTATTACGCTCATTAAGCGAGTTTATTAATATACAGAAGAAAGGACAAGCACTTTTTAAGAATGCTCGTCCTTCTTGCTTTGACGAATCCTATCAGCCGTATTAATTCCCGTTATCCCTGTTTCTTAGCAAGCACCTCATGAACTGCTTTGATTAAATTCGCTTTCGTCAATCCATATTTTTCAAGCAGTTCCTGAGGACGACCGGATTCTCCAAACGTGTCTTTAAGGCCCACACGAACCATGGGGGTTGGCATATTTTCTGCCAAAACCTCAGCGATCGCACTTCCTAGTCCGCCTATGATGTTGTGTTCTTCTGCTGATACGACAGCTTTTGTTTGTTTAGCGACCCGCACAATCGTTTCTACATCCAAGGGTTTAACAGAAGCGACATTAACGACGCTCACGTTGATCCCTTCAGCTGCAAGGTCTACGGCCGCTTCGAGCGCCATAGACACCATCAAACCGTTGGCCATGATTGCAACGTCCGTTCCCTCTTTAAGGACGTTCGCCTTGCCAATCTCAAAGTGATAATCTTCTCCAAAAATCAAAGGAACCGCCAAACGCCCCATACGAATATAAACTGGCCCGTTATATTTGGCAGCAGCCAAAATCACCTGGCGGGTTTCCTCTCCGTCGGCAGGAACTAAAACCACCATATTTGGGACGGCACGCATAATAGCCACGTCTTCGATGGCCTGATGTGAGCCTCCGTCCTCCCCAACCGAAATTCCGGAATGGGTGGCTGCAATCTTAACATTTAACTTAGGATAAGCAATCGAGTTACGAATTTGCTCAAAGGGTCGTCCCACTGCGAATATCGCAAATGTGCTAGCAAACGGGATTTTACCGGCCGCCGCCATCCCCGCTGCCGTGCCTAGAAGATTTGCCTCAGCAATCCCCATATTAAAGAATCGTTCCGGATACTTTTTACCAAAGTCAGCCGTCTTGGTCGACTTGGAAAGATCTGCATCTAAGACAACTACATTAGGGTTTTCAGCGCCTAAAATCAGAAGTGCCTTGCCATATGCATCACGTGTCGCAATTTTATCAGCCAAGGGTTAACGCCTCCTCCCGTAATTCTTTCAGAGCTTGCTCGCCTTGTTCCACACTAGGCGCATTGCCATGCCAGCCGGCTTGATTTTCCATGAAGGAAACACCTTTGCCCTTCACTGTCTTGGCAATAATAATAGACGGTTGTCCCTTAACCTGTTTTGCCTCAGCAAACGCCGCCGTCAAAGCCTCCACATCATGCCCGTCCACTTCAATGACATTCCAGCAAAAGGCGCGCCATTTTTCTGTGAGCGGAGAAGAACACATAACACTGTCCGTCAACCCATCAATTTGTAAGCCGTTAAAATCTATGACCGCTGTGACATTATCTAGGTTATAGTGGGCCGCCGCCATCGCAGCTTCCCAAACTTGTCCTTCTGCCATCTCACCGTCACCAAGCAAAACGTACACTTGATAGTCTTTGCCATCGAGCTTTCCTGCCAAAGCCATGCCATTGGCCGCAGAAAGACCTTGACCTAAGGAGCCCGTGGACATATCTACGCCCGGGGTTTTCCTCATATCGGGATGTCCTTGGAGCATACGACCTGTTTGGCGAAGCCCTTGAAGCTCATCTTTTGCGAAATAGCCCTTCTCTGCGAGCGCCGCATAAAGAACGGGCGCTGCATGACCCTTCGAGAGAACAAAACGGTCTCTGTCTGCCCAATGTGGGTCTTCGGGTTTTACACGCATTTCATGAAAGTATAATGTAGCTAAGATTTCTGCAGCCGACAAACTTCCACCCGGGTGTCCGGATTTCGAAGTTACCAGCATGGAAATAATGTCTTGACGAAGAGTATTGGCGATTCGCTTCAGTGCAATGGTTGTCAAAATATTTCCTCCTTACCCTCAATTGAAATTCACTCGTTGTTATTAACGTAGAAGCATTTACTTTATTGGACTATCTTGGTTTTCTGCAAGTATGCGGCAATAAACGCATCAATTTCCCCATCCATGACGGCCGATACGTTTCCGGTTTCTTCATTGGTGCGATGATCTTTGACCAGGTTATAGGGATGGAATACATAGGAACGTATCTGACTTCCCCAAGCGATCTCTTGTTGCTCGCCGCGAATTTCCGAAATTTCAGCTTCTTGTTCCTTCCGCTTAAGTTCCAATAGCTTCGCTTGCAGAACACGCATAGCTGCCCCTTTGTTTTGAGTTTGGGAACGTTCACTTTGACACTGAACTACGACGCCTGATGGCAAGTGTGTAATCCTAATGGCAGAATCCGTCTTATTAACGTGCTGACCTCCGGCCCCACCGGACCGGTAAGTATCGACTCTTAAATCCTCAGCATCAATCGTTATTTCGTTATCCTCCGACACTTCTGGAATAACATCTACGGATGCGAACGAAGTATGGCGGCGTCCTGACGCATCAAAGGGAGAAATCCGGACTAATCGATGTACGCCTTTTTCAGACTTTGAGTACCCATACGCATTTTCCCCACTGAACGACAGTGTCGCGCTTTTTATACCTGCCTCTTCGCCATTTAGAAAATCTAAGGTCTCCACTTTATAGCCATGCCGCTCTCCCCAACGAATATACAGTCTGTAGAGCATTTGCACCCAATCTTGGGCTTCCGTCCCCCCTGCTCCCGCATGCAAGGTTAAGATGGCATTGTTCCCATCATACGGCCCACTAAGTAGTATTTCTAATTCCAAAGCTTCAAAACGTTGTTGAAGGGACTTCACCCCTTGCTCAATTTCCGGCTCAAGAGCGACTTCATCTTCCTCAGTCGCTAACTGCCAGAGGGTCGACGTTTCTTCAAGTTCCTGCTCTAGTTCGTCGTAAACTTTGACTTTGCTTTGATGATGCGCTAACTCTTGCATAGTTTTCTGCGCTACACTCGGATTATCCCACAAATCGGGCCGTTGAAATTCCCTCTCCAGGCCGCTAATTTTATCTATTCGCTGAGCAACGTCAAAGTGAAACCCTCAAATCTGCCAAACACAATGTTAACGTTTCCAGGTCTTTTTTCCAATCACTAAGCACTAATATTCACCCTTTCAAAACATCCTTTAATCGCTCTTGCTTCATCGTTGCCCTCTTAGCGACTACTTTTTAAGCAATCCACAGCACTTCTTATATTTCTTTCCACTTCCGCAACTGCAAAGATCGTTACGTCTAAGCTGTCCTTCCAAACGTACAGGTTCTTTCACGACTTCTTCGGTGAGGTTCTCCTTCACGTTCCGAGGTGGTTCTGCAACCTCTTCCCGTACTTGAGGTGCGACACGCATGACATAGCGGATGATATCATCTTGAATGGAATCGATCATCGCTTGAAACATTTCAAAGCCTTCTCGGCGGTATTCTACCAGCGGATCTTTCTGCCCATAAGCACGCAGACCAATTCCTTCACGGAGCATGTCCATAGCATCAAGATGATCCATCCATTTACTATCCACAACCTGAAGCATTACAGCGCGCTCAATTTCCCTCATCAGTTCCGTACCGAACAGTGCTTCACGGCTTTCATATAATCCTTTGGCTTTGTCGGTCAACATTTCATCAATTTCTAATACAGATAAATCTGCGAACTGTTTAGGTTTTAAATGGGTCCCCGGCAAATAGAAGCTTTCAATATAGTCTGAGAAGCCCTCTAGATCCCACTCTTCTGGGAACTCACTTTCCCCACTAAACATCGTGATACTATCTTTGACGACCTTCTCCAACATTTCCATAATGTTGTCACGAAGGTTATCTCCCATAAGCACAGAGCGTCGTTGTCCGTAAATAACTTCCCGTTGTTGATTCATCACATCATCATAATCAAGAACGTGTTTACGGATGTCAAAGTTGCGACTCTCAACACGTCGTTGCGCAGTTTCAATGGACTTGGAGACCATCCTAGACTCAATTGGCATAGTGTCATCCATACCTAATTTGTCCATAACGCTCATGATGTTGGTCCCAAACATGCGCATCAGGTCATCTTCTATTGAAATAAAGAATTGGGTTGAACCCGCGTCACCTTGACGTGCAGCACGCCCGCGCAATTGGTTATCAATTCGTCGAGATTCGTGCCGTTCTGTACCAATGATATGTAAACCCCCTAGTTCTGGCACACCCTCTCCTAAAATAATATCTGTTCCACGACCCGCCATGTTGGTCGCAATCGTCACCATACCGAGTTGTCCAGCTTGAGCAACAATTTCTGCTTCTTTTTCATGATACTTGGCATTGAGCACCTGATGTGGAACACCGCGCTTAGCCAGCAGGTCACTCAGAAGCTCGGATTTTTCGACCGAAACTGTTCCAACTAGAAGTGGTTGCCCTTTGGCATGGCGTTCGATCACGCTTTCTACAGCCGCCAAGAACTTGCCTTCCTCGGTACGGTAAATCACATCTGGGCCATCGCTTCGAATCATGGGTTTATTTGTGGGGATTTCTACAACATCTAATTGATATATTTTCTGAAATTCTGTTTCTTCCGTCATGGCCGTCCCTGTCATCCCGGAGAGTTTCTTGTACATTCTAAAGTAATTCTGGAAAGTGATGGTGGCTAAGGTTTGTGATTCTTTTTCGATTTTCACGTTTTCTTTAGCTTCTATGGCTTGGTGCAAGCCTTCACTATAACGGCGACCAATCATCAGACGTCCTGTAAATTCATCGACAATAATAACTTCTCCATCTTTAACCACGTAATCGCGGTCGCGTTTGAAGAGGGTTTGTGCCTTTAACCCCTGATTAATATGATGGGTTAACTCAGTATGAATATCCTCATAAAGATTATCCACGCCCAACATGCTCTCCACCCTACGGACTCCTTGTTCAGTAAGCGTGACAACGCGTTCTTTTTCAATGACTTTGTAATCATCTTCTGCCTTCAATCGTGGAATAATCATAGCGACTCTAAAATACAATTCTGTCGGCTTGTCAGCCTCACCGGAAATAATAAGTGGCGTTCTTGCTTCGTCAATAAGGATCGAGTCAACTTCGTCGACGATCGCATAATTGACCTCACGCTGAACGGAGGCTTCCGGGCGAGTGACCATGTTATCTCGAAGATAGTCAAACCCAAATTCATTATTAGTGCCATACGTAATATCTGCGGCATAATTATTCTTACGTTCCTCATAATTCAAGCCATGCGAAATTAAACCTATAGTAAGACCAAGGAACTTGTGAATTTGCCCCATCCATTCACTGTCACGTTGTGCCAAGTAATCGTTGACCGTTACAATATGAACTCCCCGACCCGTTAAAGCATTCAAATACGCGGGTAAAGTGGAAACAAGAGTTTTCCCTTCCCCTGTGCGCATCTCAGCAATCCGACCATCATGAAGTACCATACCCCCTATCAACTGCACATCATAGTGTCGCTGATCTATGACCCTTCGACTAGCCTCTCGAACGACAGCATACGCCTCTGGCAACAGATTGTCTAGACTCTCGCCCTGTTCCAGACGCGCTCTGAATTCATTCGTTTTCCCACGCAATTCATCATCACTCATCGCTTGCATCGTGGGTTCGAAATTATTAATCATTACAACACGCTTGTGATATTTCCGTACTTCTCGCGCATTATCATCAAACAAACTTAAAAAGCCCATTATGTCCACCTTTCTCAAATCGCACATAATGATTAATTCTAACATCCTTGAGAACCGACTGCAACTGTACCGGGTGATTAGAAGAAATTTAGCCACTATAAAGCGATATTAACGTTTGAATGATGAGAAAAGGCCCGCTAATGCGGGCCTTACGTTCGATTTAATCCTAGCGGGTTTTTCTGTCCATGCAGGCTACGCATGCACTCGACTTATGCTGCTTAGGTTTGGGGTTGGAGCAAACCATAGTCTCCATTGTTACGAAGGTAAACTACATTCATTTCTTGGCTCTCCGCATTTGTAAATACAAAGAAAGTATGTCCTACGAGATTCATCTGCATAATGGCTTCTTCCACAGACATGGGTTTAGCAGGAAACTTCTTATTTCGCACAACTTTCTCTCGCGGCTCTTCAGCCACTTCAGCATGTTGCTTCGGTTCATGGTCCTTGAAGGCCTTAGAACGCAACCGTTTATCAATTCGTGTTCTATATTTATCGATTTGACGTTCCAATTTCTCCACGACCATATCGATTGAAGAATACATGTCTTCGGTTTCTTCTTCCCCACGCAAAATGATCCCTGAAAGTGGAGCCGTCACCTCTACCCGATGCCGATCTCGCTCAACCAATAAAGTGACTTGCACGTCCATAAACTCATCTGAGTATTTAGCCAACTTTCCCACTCGTTTATTAACATACTCTTTTAGTGCGTCTGTTAACTCAATATGTTTACCGCGAATAATAATATTCATTAATTCAGCCTCCTTCAAAGATGGTATATAACTAATATTCCCGATTTACTGAAAAAATCCTGCTTTTAGAAAGTTTAATCTTATGATTTATTAAGTTTCCTTTAACGGACCAATACATTAGCTGCTTGCACCCCGCCTGGACCTTGAATGACATCGAACTCCACATTCTGCCCTTCTTCAAGAATAGGGAACCCCACTCCGACCACGGCTTGAGAATTCACAAGTATATCTTCTCCATTTTCCCGTTCAATGAATCCGTATCCTTTTAGTTTATTAAACGATTTTACTTTACCAAGCACCTAAAGCATCCTCCTTTAATTTGTCCAAGTTCTGAAGTTTCCTTCTCCAGACTTGACTCAACACTAAGAAGGATACCCAACATTGAGGGACTCTAATCCCCTGACTTGCGTGGGGAACTTGCGTTACAACGCTCACTTGCTTGCTCTCACAGATCAAACTAAGACTAAAGAGCTCTCTTTTGGGAGAGCGGGGTGCCTGCCAAACTCGCCATCCTAGGCTCGGCTGGCAGTGGTGTACGTCCTTGTACACCACCCCGCCATATGAAAGCGCTCTTGAGTCAAGTTTGATACGCTGCTCAAGCAAAGAAGTTCCCTTTTGTAAGCGCAAAGTTCCAGGCTAAGAGCGGGGAATTGGAAGGATTGGCGCGATCTGAAAGTGGTACACTCCCAATTAGTTCGAGGTTTGTTGCATTCTAGTCTCCATGACTGGGTGTAGAAAACGCTAAAGAATTTTACTTAGAAATGTCTGCGTCCTAGAATTTTTAGGATGAGCGAACATTTCGTTCGGCTCTCCTTCTTCCATGATGATTCCCTCATCCATGAAAATCACGCGATCGCCGACTTCGCGGGCAAATCCCATCTCGTGCGTGACGACGACCATCGTCATACCTTCTCTCGCTAAGTCTTTCATCACCGCAAGAACCTCCCCGACCATTTCAGGATCCAAGGCCGAAGTGGTCTCGTCAAAAAGCATAATCTTGGGTTTCATGGCTAATGCCCGTGCAATTGCAACCCGCTGCTGTTGACCTCCTGAAAGACGGTCGGGATATTCATCCGCTTTATCAGATAGACCGACTTTTTCCAAAAGCTCTAAGCCAATTTTACGTGCCTCTGCTTTATTTGTTTTACGAACAATTTCTGGAGCGAGCACAATATTTTGGATCGCGGTCATATGAGGAAAGAGATTAAAGCGCTGAAATACCATGCCTACTTCTCGACGAATTGCATTAACATTGATGTCGGAGTTTAGGGGAATTCCATCGACCATTATTTCTCCGCTGGTCGGCTCTTCTAGTTTATTAAGACAACGCAGGAAGGTACTTTTCCCTGAACCGCTTGGACCGATTACAACCACAACTTCACTTTCTCGAACGTGGCAATCGATCCCTTTGAGAACTTCAAGCTTACCAAAGGATTTATGCAAGTTCTTAACGGATATCATTTTTACCCAATCTCCTCTCCATATAGGCTACCCATTGAGCAATTAACTGCGTCATTACTAGGTAATACAGAGCAACGGCGAGGTACATAGGAACAGGTTGAAAGGTTCTTCCGACAATAATCTTACCTGTATAAAAAAGTTCTTGGATCGCAATGATGGATAAGAGCGAGGAATCTTTAAGTAAGGCAATAAACTCGTTACCTAAAGGTGGGATCGTCCTTTTTATGGCTTGTGGAAGGATAATATAACGCATCGCCTGAGTCTGAGTCATCCCCAAGGACCGCGCCGCCTCCGATTGACCCCTGTCTATCGACTGGATCCCTGCTCTAAATATTTCAGCAATATAAGCACCAGAATTAAGACCCATTGCCAATATTCCCGCAATAAACTGGTAGTTATCAGGCATGGTCTGCCATTTAAAAAGCGCCGGGATTCCAAAGTATACTAGGAAGATCTGTATCAATAATGGTGTTCCTCTAAAGAAATCGATATAGGCAATCGCTCCCGCGCGAACCATTTTGTGCTTAGATAGCCGCCCTAGGGCCATAAATAGACCAATGATGACCCCAATCGCTACCGCACCAGCGGTTAGCTCTAATGTAAGTAGCGCCCCTTCTGTTAGAATAGGGAAACTATCTAAAACTACCATCCAATCTAGTTTCACATTAATCCTCCTCACCCTATAATTTCTTCATTCTTTTCTGTTATTTCAAAACGAAACTCAGTTAATCCACGCTTGCTTGTTCTTATTCGCTGCATAAGATTATACATTTTACCGCAAAATTATACAAGTAAAACCTATTTATAAGCAAATCTTTCATGCAAGGTGTCGCCATCCCCAACACTTTAAGAAAACTTGTTCAAACTTACTCGAAACAACACTTTTTACTTGTAATAATATACGAAATAAAGCGTAATTATACATATATAATTACGCTACTTCAAGTCTCAATTTACTACAACCGCTTCACTCACTTAATTACAATACTCTTGAAATATAAGCGTTATTATAAAAATTAAAGGAAGGCACTATTTTACTGTGCCTTCCTTTAGTGAGAGCCTATAGATGGATGGTTTGAAATCAGTGGTTAGAATTTAGGAGCATCCACTTTGAACCACTTCTTGTAAATCTTACTTAAGTTTCGCACCCTCTAAATCGCTGCTTCTGTGATTTCCAGGTAGCCTAATGTGATTGTTGCCCTTTGATTATTAATGATTAACTAGCTTTTTCAAGGGTTTTTAGCTGATTAGTAAGAAAAGA